>Ga0209727_1000616_pt1 | contig 37702 bp, 45 predicted proteins | sample RifGroC1_FD_183995 | JGI IMG/M metagenome (GOLD analysis project Ga0209727, IMG submission 183995) | Groundwater microbial communities from Rifle, Colorado, USA - Groundwater C1 (SPAdes) (version 2) | ecosystem: Environmental > Aquatic > Deep subsurface > Groundwater | place: Rifle, Colorado...
CTCAAAAATCTGATGGCAAGTCGAAATACCGTCCAGCGATGCCCTCCAAATTTCGCCGTTGTCCACATTTCTAGGCTCAAGTTTTATGCCGTGAAGATCTTCAAGCAGATGCAAAACCACAGACTCCAGGGCTTTTCCTCTTTCGATAGCTGGACTTGTAAACTCTTCAGAGCCAAAGACTTTGTCGTTATAAAGGTCCAGCCAAGTTTTTTGTTTCCAAGGCGTTTCCACTTTCATTATAATAGGAGCGTCTGAAGCTCCTACCCCTTGTCGGCGCCATTCAAGCCATTCTTGTCGATTCATGTGAAGCCTCCCTATCTTTTAGTTGTTTCTCGCATCGTCTTAAAATTATTCCAGCCTTTTCCATCGTCAAGTCTTGCAAACTCGGCATCTTGATTCCTTCCATATGATCAAGTAATTTTCTCTCAAATTCACGATCGTCAATAGTTTCCAGCAGTTCATTAATTTTTCTGAGCTGTGCTTCGGTTATTTTGCTCGGAAGTGTGGGATTCATGGGTTCTGGCTTAGGAATAGTTTTTTCCTCTTGTTGTGGCTCAATAATTTCAGGGTTGGCGTCGCTTAACTGCGCATACAGCTCTTGAGCCGACCTGGAATTGTCTACGCCCTTAATATTGTGATCTAGGGCGACCTCACCTTGAATGTAAACATTCCCAATAACGTCAGGGAATAGCTGCCTGGCAAGCCTAGAAAGAGCTCTTGCGAACAGCATATCTCGAGGGAATGTCTTCCATGCCCCAACACCAGCAATACCCGCATTTTGGGCGTCCTTAAGGCTGAAACTCTCACGCCAAATATCGCCATTATCTCCGCGCTTGCCGTAAAGAATGCATATAGAATCATCGCTCTTGGGATCTTTGCTTATGCTGTGGCCTCTTGATCTGATGAGGGAATTCATCATCCGCGAAGACATCTCTACTCTTCCTTTAACGTAATAAAGGCCTCCACCTAAAGCAGTAGCAGGATCGATGCCCAGAGAAGAAGCTGTCTGCACAATTGCGAAAACTCCTTCGTCTCCTATTTTTGCGTAATGAGGTGTTTTCATTAACATCTCACACAGTTTCTTTGTTTGTTCAAAATCATTCATTGATATTGTTTGTATACTCATATTGTTTCCTTTGTTATTTAAACTACGTTCCATTCATCTTCAAAAAGATCGGAATAGTCCAGGTCCTCAAACCATTCGTCGAAACTTTTGCATTCACAATTTGTTATTTCGCTTTCTGTGTAATTTTCGTCCCGCCATTCCAAATAGCGTTCAAAAACATCGTCAGGGCGTTCTTCAATATTATCGTACATGTTTCACCTCCATGAGTCTTTCTAGCTGTTCAAAGATTTTTTGGATATGATATCTTGACTCGCGAATTGAGTCCTCGAGGCAATCAGCGTGATACTCTAATTCCGCAAAAAGGTGCTTTTCCTCTTCCAGAAAATAGGCTTCATCTTTATAGTTGAAATTGACAGGCATAACTCTCCATTTGTTTGTTATCAGGCCTAGGGTTCGTTCCGAGGCCTCTTGTTATAAGTTGCTGTTATCGTTCTCCTCTCCCCCTGGCTCATCACAGCTAAGGGGGAGATTCTTAATCTTGCTTCTCAACCCGTTACACTGAACATCTAGAGCGAATCTTAGACCGTTACTAGGGGAGCTGCTCGATTATGGACACATATTACAAAAGTTTGGTATTTTTCTGCAATAGAAAAAAAAATACTAAGTAAAAAAAAGCATGGAAGAAAAAAAGTATTGCGCTATAATGGGAAGAAAAACACAGGAGGAAACATGTTACTAGCAGAATATTTAAAAAAATCCAAGCAAACTATGGCGCAATTTGCCCAAAAGGCGGGGATTTGCAAACAAACAATTCAAAACCTTAAGAAGGGCTACTACTGCCCTTCCTATAGGGTGGCACTTAAAATCGAGGAGGCTAGCAACAATATAGTTAGCACAGAGGAATTGTTAGAAAATTGGGAAAAATGCAAAGGAAAAAAGGAAGTAAAAAAAATAAAAAAATAAGTTTACACTAATTCCTGCCCCTGTTAAACAAAAGAGATATAGTCTTTTCTTTAAAGAGGGGCACCTTGTATCAATTCGAAATCTACGGCAAACCAGTGCCACAAAAACAAACCAGGTTTTGTCTTAAAGGCGGTTTTGCCAGACCTTATGACCCTTCCATTAAAGATAAACAGCAAATCCAGTGGCAGATCAAACCTAATGCCCCAAAAATACCGCTAACCTGTCCTATTCATCTGTCTATAGCCTTTTACCTACTACCGCCGAAAACAGCCTCTAAAGCGACAAAGAAGGCCATGTTGGGCAGGACCATACTTCCAAACAGGAAACCCGATATCGATAATTTGGCCTACATAATTACCAACGCCCTCAAGGGAATAGTTTATGAAGACGATAGTCAAATTTGTAAAATGACACTTTATAAAATATATGGGAAAGAAGAGAAAACCTCAATCTGTGTAAGAGAAATACTGCAGCTACAAGAATTCGGGTTGCATGAGATTACTGTTTGAAAGAGGGCCTGACAAAGCACGAATAGACTACATAGAAATAATCCTAACAGAAAGAGAGCTCGAAAGACTGGAAAAGACTGGTATTGTAGACGAATTCATTGACCCAATTGTTCTAAATCATTCATTAAACATTTTTATAAGAGTAGACAAATATGCCACTCAAGAAAGGCTCGTCCAGGAAAGTTATAAGCAGCAACATAAAAGAAATGGAACAAAGCGGACATCCCCAAAAACAGGCGCTCGCAGCCGCCCTCTCAACCGCAAGAGGCGGAAAAAAACGAAAGCTTAAATGAAAGAAGTTGAAGCAAACAAGCTCACTCGCTCTTTTAGACTGATAGTTAAAGACATCAAAAAAGAGGTGGGAGAAAACAAGAGAACTCAGAACGAAAAGAACAAAGAATTTGCCAAGGCTTTGGACCGCTTTGGAGCGCTGCTTAGTAAAGTAAAAGAGACCATTGAGAATGCCGATGAAAGCCTTGGCCTTATGCTATTAGCCATCAAACAGCGTGAATATTTGTATACAGAATATCCAGCCCAACACGGCTACCCGCAAATGAAAGTACCAGGCAAACACCCAGCAAAACGATGAGTACCATGCCCCCACGCAAGTACCCAAAACACAAACCGAAAACCAAGCGTCTCAAAGCTAATGCAGTGGCCGAGGCTTTGGTTAACAAAGGCGGAAGGCCTCTCAAGGCAATTGATCCAATCCAAATTAAAAGGCTGGCCGAAATTCACTGCACAGCTGCAGAGATAGCCAGCGTCATAGGATGCGCCAGGTCAGTGATTTACGAACGGTTCGCGGACGTTTTGCAGCAAGGACACGAGGAAGGGCAGATGAGTCTCAAGCGGAAAATGCATGAAAAGGCTTTCGCGGGAGACGGGGATACCTATATGTTAATCTGGCTATCCAAGCAACGGCTTGGCTACCGTGATAGGCCGATAGACGAACAAACGCAAACCAATATAAATGTGTTTATAAATGAGATACCAAAATGAAGAAGTTGAAACAGTCGTTGAAGAAACACCTAAAAGAAGATATCAAAGACCAAAAGAAAGGAATAAAAGAAGATCTAAGACTATTAACAAAGGCAAAGAAATGAATTGGAGAGAAGAAGTCGCTCTACTTGCTTTTACAGCAGTCGGCGTGCTGCTGTCTATACTTTTAGGGCTGCTAATCTTCGGCGGTTTCTAAGTGGCGAAGGCAACGAAAGCCAAAGAGCCTAAAGACATAAAGATAAGCGATGTAAACATTCGTTTGCCCTATAACTACCAGTGCAGGCCGTACCAGATACCTTTCTGGGAGTCTATGGCCCGCGGTTGCAAGAGGGCGGTTTTGTGCTGGCATAGACGCTCTGGTAAGGATAAGTCGGTCTGGAACTTTCTTATAACGCGGGCAGCGCAGAAGAAGGGCACTTATTTTTATTTCTTTCCCCACTTCTCTCAAGGGCGGAAGATTCTTTGGGACGGGATAGACAAGAGCGGCTTCAAATTTATAGATCATATTCCCAAAGAGTTCATTAATGGCGATCCAAATACAACTCAGATGAAGATAGAGCTCAAAAACCGCTCCATTGTTCAGATTGTCGGAACAAATAATATCGACTCAATTGTAGGGACGAACCCCATTGGAGTCGTCTTTAGCGAATACAGCCTCCAGGACCCAACGGCTTGGCAGCTGATTAGGCCTATTCTTGCCGAAAATGAAGGCTGGGCTGTTTTTACTGCCACGCCTCGGGGCAGCAACCACTTCAAAGAGCTATTCGACATGGCCGCTTCAAACAAAGAGTGGTTTTGTGAAAAGCTAACCGTAGAAGATACTTCCGCAATTAGTTTAGAAGACGTGCAAACCGAAAGAGAGGCGGGCATGTCTGAAGATTTTATTCAGCAAGAGTTTTATTGCTCTTTTACTCTTGGAGTAGAGGGCTCTTATTACGCAAAATATATGCAAGAGGCAAGAGATGAAAACAGAATTGGATTTGTCCCGTGGGACAAACAGCAGAAAGTCCACACTGCATGGGACTTGGGATATGGGGATTCGACCGCGATTGTATTCTATCAACTATGCAGCAACGAAATACACATTATCGACTATCATGAATCGAGTGGAGAAGGTTTGCCATATTATGCTGGGATTCTCAAGGATAAGCCCTACGTTTACGGAGAGCATTTCGCCCCACATGATATCGATTCTCACGCATTTTCCTCGGGGCTCTCTGCGAGAGAGGTTGGTAGCGATCTTGGCATTAAATTTATCACCCTTCCAACACTTAAGCTCAGGCTTGAAGACGGCATTGAAAGCGTCAGAGGTCTCTTCCCGCGTTTTTGGATTGATGAAACAAAATGCAAAATCTTGCTTAAATGCTTAGAAAACTATAGAAAAGAATTTGATATGAAACTTGAATGCTACAAGGAACGCCCAAGGCATGATAAGTATTCGCACGGAGCCGACGCGATCCGTTATTTGTCTTTAGCCGTCAAGTTATATGCGGACGCTGCAAAAGGCGGGGTAACAGATGAGCAAAGCGAGAAGTGGTTTAAGCAATTCAACCCGAGGTTCGATTAATGGAATGGATTAGCGTAAAAGATCGTCTTCCTTGGGATAGCACCAGGGTATTGGTTTGCTGTAAGAGCCGCGAAAACAAAGGCCACGCCATTTCCCTTGTGTGGTTTCACGTATGGTCAAATAGTTTCTCCTTTTCTAACGAAGTGAGAATAGACATGGAAGTAACTCACTGGATGGAATTGCCAGGGACGCCAAAGGAGGCGGATATGTATATTTACGGATCGGACAGCGTTGGAGATGTTTTTAAATGCGCTCTATGCGAGGAGTGCATGACGGGGACTCGTGTCGCTTTTAAAATGAATGTCTTTTGCGACACTTGTTATGAGACTAGGGTTTGTCCTGAGGTAGAGAAAATGTTTAAGCGATTGTTTAGAAAAAGGTTAAAGATTGCTGGTATTGAAAACGGTAAAGAATCTGTTATAATGGAGAATAAAGATGTTCCACCGAGCTTGTCACATTGACGCAGAAGGTTCCCGCTCTCGGCTTACGGCTTTAGATTCACGCATTTTTACGTTGACGGCCCAGCAGGAACGTCAAACGGCCGATATTGAGGCCTTGGCTAAAACGATTCATCGCCTGGAAGAAACGGTCGACAGGCTGGGCGATATTGTTTACGGAGTAGACGACTGATTGAAAAGGCGAATCCCTGGACGCCGAGATTTCTTGTTTATGGTCCAGGTTTTTAAACGTTGTAAATAGGCAAGACGATGTCAGGAAGAGTACCGAACCAACCAGTTCCATCAGGGAGAGCATCTATTTGGCCCTATTTGCAAGGGTTTCCTTCTGGTGGCTCTAGCCCAAATCCTTCGGGTCAAGATGCCGTTTTGATTATTGGAGTAGACAATGCTGCAGCTCCTGGGATAAACCCTGTGGAGCCAACTGGGGCGGGATTAATTTCTGTCTCTGGAGCTCAAACAGCAGCGGGGTCCGTAGGTGCCAATGTCCTCAGAACTAATTCTATTGCCATTAACAGCCTACAATTGGAAGTACAAAGATCAAATGCAGTTGCAGCCACGGATTCTTCTCATAATGGTGTATGCCATTTTAATAGCGCTGACTTTACTCTCGATGCCAACGGATTCGTCTCTTCTATAGGCGGCGGTTTCCATAGGTTTATACAAGTGGACGGAGCCGCCATTCCAGGTGTTAACCCTGTGGTCCCGACTGCTGGGGGCCTCATCTCCGTCTCAGGGGCCCAGATAGCGCCAGGATCTACGGCAAACGCAATAAAAACGCAAACCGTCGCAGTAAATAGCTATGAAGTTCAGGTGCAAAGATCTAAAACCGAGGCTGTTTCCACAATGGCCAGCAATGGTGTTTGCCACTTCAATACTGCTGATTTCGTTGTTGACTCTAACGGGTACGTTTCTTCTATTGGCGGCGGTGGCGGTGGTATCAGCAACCTTATAGTCGATAGTTCCGCAGTTCCAGGAACTAATCCTGTGCTTCCTGTGGCGAATGCCGTGACTATTACTGGCGGCCAGGTGGCTGCTGGGACTGTTCCCAATACGATCCAGGCCAAATCCGTTGCTGCTGGCGCAGTTACTATCCAGATCCAGCGCGCTAAAGTAGAAGCGGCGCCGACAGCAGCTAGCAACGGAGTTTGCCATTTTAACAACACTCAATTTGTGGTAGACCCTACGGGTTACGTCTCCTCAATAGGCTCTGGGACTGGGGGAATTGCTGATATAAATGTCGATTTTGCGAGCAGCCCAGGAAGCAGTCCCGTGATCCCCAGCGGATCAGGAGCTATTACCGTCTTAGGAGCTCAGGTAGCTGCTGGGAGCAATACGAACGCAGTTCAAACCTCTTCCAGGGCAGCAAATACTTATACGTTAGAGGTTCAAAGGGCGCGGACAGCCGCTTCTTCTACCGTTGGGTATAATGGCCTTTGCCACTTCAGCTCCGCTCATTTTGGAGTCGATTCCAATGGCTTTGTCACCGCTGTTGGTGGTGGTGGTGGGGGATTTACTGTCGCGAAACAGACGGTCTTTACTTCTAGCGGTACTTATACACCTACAGCGGGGATGGCTTATGTCAGGGTTGAAGTGGTTGGTTCGGGTGGTGGTGGCGGAGGCGCGTCTATTGAGGGTACAGATAATGCTCCCGCTGGTTCTGGTGGTGGCGCGGGTATGTATGCTTGCAAGCTCTTTGATTCGGCGACGATAGGGGTTTCTAAGGCTGTAACTATAGGCGCTGGCGGTGCTGGCGGGGTCCACAAGGCGAATGGCGCAGATGGCGCAGCGACGTCCTTTGGTGCATTACTCTCGGTTAGTGGTGGAACTAAAGGAATTTATATGGTATCTAATGGCCCTCTTGCAGAGGGAGGAGATGGTGGAAATTCTCTAGTGGGATCTCCTGATTATTCTGCATTTGGTGGCGGAGGTGGTTATGCTATTTATATTGCCGCTTCTTCAGTGTCGGTTTCAGGGGTGGGAGGGAATTCCCTGCTTGGTTTGGGCGGCAAGCCAATTGCTGTGCCTGCTGACGGGATTGGAGGTAGTGGATTCGGGGCAGGAGGCAGCGGCGGAGTCGCTGCCTTGGGAGTTCCTTCTACTGGTGGAAACGGCTCAAGTGGTGTGGTGGTTGTGACCGAATATATTCTCTAGGGCAACAGAGCAATCGTAAAAGCCGTGGGTGTTGCGCTATTCGGTGTAATAGTTGTAGAGTCAATTAAAGCCTTTTCAGTACCGTTATATACCACGGTAGGGACCATCAATTGATACTTCAGATAGATAACGAAAAAATGGTCATTTGTGGGTCCTTGGGCGTTTGTATAATGTATCAACAATTTATCGGTATCATTAGATTTGACCCCATTTATTGCGACCCCCGAGCTTACACCCGCATAGGCTCCCCCGTTATATGATACTTCTAAAGTCCTCCCTGCAGCAAAGTTGAAAGTAACATCATAAGTGCTTGCGTCACTATAGATGTCAGGAACACTTGTATCGATTTCCCCTAGAGTGATATTGAAATAAGGATATAACTGTTTCAGCGTTAGGCTAGATAAAGCAAGATCTCCGCTAACACCCAAAGAATCATCAAAATCGTAGCCATAACATAACCCCACGCCATTTAAGTCTCCTGTTACGGTGTTTCTAACGGCGCAATCGTGCAGCGAGTGAGCGTAGAGGTCGCGCCATGGGCCCCCTCCAAACGCACTGTACTGGTGCGTGTAATAAAGCGGAATATAATGCGGCTGCCATGTGACGGCGTCTGTAATCTTTATAGGATAAAACGGGTCTGTTGACGTACCTATTGCTCCTCCCAAAAACCCCACAGTGAATGCGTCCCCGAAATAGAAGCCTAGATTGTCAGCGTCAGGGCCTCCTGAAAAGAGTTGGCTGCCCGAGTATATTTTGTTGGTATTGATAGCGCTTTCACTCAAAGTGCTCACCTGGCCAGTATTTGGGCCCGATATGCCTGTACAGGTAAGAATTTGGTTGGGACTTGTCCCTGTGGTTATACACTTATAGGTTGTTCCCGCTGCCCCTCCAGTGTTGATATAAAGTTCGTGGGGCGTGTGATACGCAAATAGTACGTTGTTCGCAAAGCTTTTTGCATCGCCATAGCCCGTACTGGATACATAATCCATAGGAAACGGGGGATAGTTATAGGTTTTTAGTTGTGTTGGGCCTGGGATGACAGCTGGTAAATGTTGAGATGTTATCCCTCCTGTTGTGGAGGGAGCTGGGTCGTTCCCCACGCTTTGCTTGGGGGATAATACGCGCAGGTAGGTCGTCAAAGTGCTTATATCATAGGGATTTGTACAGAAGGGGACGGCGAGTCTGGGCCATATAGCATGAGTCGTTAAGTCGTCGCTTGCTAGTTTCCCTGTCACATAAGTTAAAATCCCCGCTCTTGTCGTCTCCCCTGCTGTTCCTCCAACTCCGAATCCAGAAGGCAGCGCGTTGGGATTTTGAACTAGTTCCGTAGCTATGGAAGGATTGGCCGGGTCCCAGGACCTATAGTTTATCTTGAGAGGGAAACAAAAGGCGTCGACTTCTGTTGTATTCGGGCCTCCTGTCCAATCGATGTACTGTCCTCCCGAACCGCCTTCTGGCAAAAAGGAGACTTCGATTGTTTCGAATAGATTATAATAATTCGGATCGTAGAAGGCGTAATACGTGGGAGGGGCGATGTTGTTCGGATTCGCATCCGACTGTAAATACATCGGCTTTCCGATAGAGAAGTAAAATCTATTCGACGGAGAATCTGGGACATAGACGAGATAATCGTTTGCGCCTGTGGAGGATCGTGGGAGGCTGGAAAGCTGATACGAGTAGTTTGCCGAGAACGTTGTACTTGTAGGAAGAACAGGAAAATAGACGCCGTAAGAGGGGTTAGTTTGGGCATTTAACTCGAAGAAAAAAAGGTTTCCTCCAGCATCCTTGTATTTGCCCATATATAACACATAAACTTCGGTGTCGGGAAGGCTTGTATTGTTCGTTATAACAACAGCTAAATATTTGGGTTTGGGAGTGGGATTGTATGACATTTTGCCTCGTGTACTTGATTTTAGTATACCTTAAAATTGGAATTTTATACGTTGCCATTATGTTAATAGAAAAACCTGTCCCTCGATCAGCGCAGACTAATCTCTTTCCTTTGGACCACGTTCACTTTGATTGCGAAACCCTGACCGAGTGGGTCTTGAGCGACGTCTTTGAGGTTTCAGGAGTAAGAACTGTTGAGATTTGGTACCTCGATGCGCTATCTTGTTCTTTTTTGATGGGTTTTAAAGGGAAGGAGGGTTTGTGAGCAAAAAAGAAAAAGAAAAAGAAAAAGAAAAAGAAGCAGTAGAGAACTACGGACCCCTTCGATTTCTTATGCATGGAAAAAGCGAGAGAGTTCGTCTATCGGGTGAGACTGCCGAGGCAAAAGAACTTTTTGCTGAGGATGCCGAGCTAAAAAAAATTGAAGAGTTACTCCTGCACGTGGAAGGCGAGTTGATTGACGCAGATGGCCGAGAAAGACTTTTAAATCTTATGCTTAAATGGGCAAAGTACAACAGAAAAGCGCGGAGGAAAAATGCCAAATTGGTGCGAGACTGTTGTTAACGAATTTATTGAAGAAGAGAAAACAGGTCGAGTGCTAAATCGATTTTTTCCAACTGCTGAAAACTTAGCACTCAAAGAAAGATTATTACGAAATTCCGAGCGTGGCGATTTAGATAGTTCTACTGTTGAATCAATGCGAGTGCTAACTTCTCAAAGTGTCGCCGAAATAAAAAACGATATATATGTTTGTGCAGTGATGCGCAGGCTAAAGTGTTCAAGAGAAATGGCTTGGGATATTCTTCAGAAATTTAGCAGCTTTCTGGAAAAGCAACATACTAGCGATTATCAGACTTAAAGGAGAAATTTTAAATGTTTAACATTCCCGCTATAGCCACAAGCCTCGTACTTTTAACAGGCTGTACCTATTCAATTAACATGGTCCATACCGAAGGTGTGGCTACTGATGTTGTAGATGAGGCACAGACCCCAACCGCTGATATATCGGCGGAGATCCCCATTATTTAATATTGCCCGCCTTGTAAAGTTTAGGTCTGAAATGGTATGCTCAAGTTTTGAACACAGAAGGTGCGCATGGCCAGTCCCATGTCAGATTATTCCAAGTCCCAAGATTCTACAGACTTCCTCGAAAGCTATAAGTTTGAAATTAAGAGAGATAGAAAGCTTCAAGAGAATGCGGAAATAGTCAAAGACTTTGGCGAAAGTTATGAACGCGCCTATCAGCTTTGGAACACATTTTACGCCGAGGCTTATAAAGATTTAAGTTATTACCTTGGGAATCAGTGGAGCCTAGAAGAGCTCTCCTATCTGCAAAACCAGCGCAGATCGGTTTTCACTTACAATAAGATTCGAAGGCTCATAAACCTGGTCCAGGGTTACCAGCGCAAGAACAGGTGTTCCACCACCATCGATCCTGTAGAAGACGCAGCAGAGGAAACCGCAGGGATTTTCAATGACGTTATGCAACAGGTCATGACGTCCTCTGGAGGCTATGAGGTAATTTCAGACGCGTTTAAGGGTGCTCTTACTACTGGTCTTTCTTTTATTTCGCCTTATCTCGATTACCGCAGCGATCCCGTCTCAGGAGACATTAAGTTCCATAGGGATGATTGGAACGCCGTTATCATGGACCCTTTCTTTACCAAAAAAGATTTGTCTGATTGCAGCTTTATCGCCAGGAGAAAGTTTCTGTCTCGGAACGAGGTTATCTCGCTCATTCCTGAGAAGGAAGATGTAATCAAGGGATTGCCTTGGGGCAGCAGAGACGACAAGTTCACTTACATGCCCTTCGCCCGTCAATGGGGGATGCAGAAGCTCCTTAATTATACTGAATACTGGCGTACAAAATGGGAGATGAAGAAAGTTCTTGTTGATATGAGCACAGGAGAAACCAAGCCATGGGACGGGGACAGACAGCGATTAGAACTCTTTAAGGCGCATTTCCAAAACATTGAAGTGATCACGAAGCCCGTTCGCACGGTTGAGTTAGGGATTATTGTAGAGGGCGAGTTGCTTTATTACGGCAAAGACCCTCACGGACTCGATGATTACCCATTTGTGCCATTTATGGCGATATGGGAGCCATCCTACGATCTCTTTACGTGGAAGATCCAGAGTTTAGTAAGGATTGTGCGGGACCCTCAAACAGAATTGAATAAACGTCGATCAAAAATGGTCGATATGATCGATTCTCAACTGAATTCAGGCTGGATCGCCAAGACAAACTCGGTCAGCAACCCTACATCGCTTTACAAGTCAGGACAGGGCCAGGTTGTGTTCCTTAAACCTGAAGCTCAAATGACGGATGTTCAGCGTCTACAAGCCCCTGATATCCCGCAAGGCATGTTCCAGCTCGAAGCGGAATTTGAAAAAGACATTATGGAAATTGCGGGTGTTAACTCTGAGCTTTTCGGGATGGCCGACAACGACAAAATAGAAACGGCTGGTGTCCTTTCTAAAATGCGCCAATCGGCTGGACTAGTAAACCTCCAGGACCTTTTTGATGGATTAAGGGAGTCTCAAAAGCTATTAGGACAAAAAGTATTACAGCTCATCCAAAACAACTATTCCGCCGAAAAGATTAAGTTAATAACCAAAAGAGACCCAACACCCGAATTCTACAGTAAGGCCTTTTCTAAATACGACATTGTCGTTGAAGAAGGAATTCAAACAGATACGCAGCGTCAGTCCCAATTCGCACAGATGGCAGCTCTCCGCGCTATGGGTGTTCAATTCACCGATGAAGAAGTAGTAGACGCTTCCAACCTCCACGATAAGAAAAAATATAAAGAAAGACTTGCCACGCAACAACAGGCTCAACAGCAAATGCAAGAGGTCCAGTCCAAATTGGCTATGGAATCTGTACAGTCTAAAACTGAATCAGACAAAGCTCTAGCAGCAGAGCGCATAAACAAGATTCAACTCGACGCCGCTCTTTCTGCTGAGCGGATTAGTCGTGCAGAGCAAGACAAGACGGCCTCAATTCTTGATCTAATCAAGGCCATCAAAGAATTGCAGGGCATCGACCTGGAACATTTAGGCCAAAAGATAGAAATGATTAAGGCGTTAGAAGCGCCAATAGAAACTAACCAAAAACCCAAAGAGAATAGCAATGGGTAAGAACTGGATTCAAACAGAATGAAACAAAAATGGATACAAAAAGCAATCAATCCGTCCAACAAGGGCACACTTCGCTCCAAATTGGGCGCAAAAAAAGGCATGCCTATTCCAGAGAAGAAACTGGAAGCAGCTGCAAAAAAACCAGGGGTGGAAGGTAAGCGCGCACGCTTAGCGGAGACCCTGAAGAAGATGCACAAAAAATAGAGGAATTTATGAGCGAAAAAAATTCGACAGAATCCATGGAACACGGTGGATCTAAAGAGGAACACGGCAAGCCAGGAGACGGTCTGCATTCATTCAAAAGCAAAGCAGATCCCATCGCTTATGGGATGGCTGGTGCTGCTGGATGCAAATCCGATCAGGGAAAAATTAAGTCCCAGATGAAAGAGTATCACTGGGGTAGCTAATGGTCCAGCAGATCGGGGAATCCCGAGAGCAGTTTGGACGGGACGTGATGAAGATGGCCGAGGATTTTGCTAATAATACGAAATCCGAGACGCGCCCCTTCTACATAGTTTATGCCTGCAAAGAAGACAAGGGAATGTCCAACAAGTTGGGCAGAACCGCATTTAAGCAGGCGATGAAGGCTTACTACCAAAAGCCTCCCGTTATTTTTGGGATTTTAACTTGGTACGTAAACCATCCGAAGGGCGAGTTTAGGTTTGTGCCTGAACTGTCAGCACCTCCCGATGTGCCTATTGACCCGCGCTTACTCTCGGATCGTAAAGAAGATTTGAGCGAAAGGGTGGCAAAACAGGGTGAAAGTATGAACGCATTGCTCGCATGACGCAAGTGGCCACCGCCACCGTTATGGGCAATTTTTTTGACTTGAGTGTCAAGTAAATTATTTAATATGAGTATACATGTCGACAGACATAGATATGAAGAATTTGACGGGCGAAAACCTTGAATCGGCCGCCGCGGTTCAGCAAGTAGATACGAACTCTTATCAACAAGAAGCCGAGGAGTTTCCAGAGCAAAAGGGACTGTTGGACCAGCCAAGTGCTCCTGCACAAGAAGCTGTAAAGCCAGAACCAGCACCTGAATTCAATCCACAGGCGGAACATTTCCGCTCGCTTCGTGATGAGGTCGATCGACTAAAGACAGAAAGGGAAGCAGAAAAGCGCGAGCATCAGCTTCAGCTTGATATGTTTCGAGCCAATCAGTCCCGCCAAGAGCCTCCTAGACAGGAGCCAAAGTTCCTAGACGGAATGAGGGAAGAAGACATTCCAAATGTCGGCGAACTTCGTCGTGAATGGGAACAAAAAGAGCGCGGGTATCAAGAACGGCTAGAAGAACTTCAAGTGGCGCAGCAGCATCCCGATTATGCCGAGGTACTCGAAAAGTTCGTGGTACCGCTAATTAGACAAAAACCGCATCTCGCCGAGGGAATCCATGGCTCAAAAAACAAGGCTTTATTTGCCTATGAGCTAGGGAAAATGGCACAGCAAATGCAGGCATCGGCTTACCCGCCAGTGCCGCAAGAATCGCTTGCGACGACAAAGACTGAAACGGCTCAACGCATCGTTGAAAACGCTAAGAAGCCTGGGACTTTATCCCAAGCTGGTGGACAGGGGGCTTTAAGTAAAGCCGACTATTACGCCCAGATGTCTGATCAAGAGTTTATTAAATTTGCCAGCAAAAACCTCGACGCGATCTAACTAAGAGATGAGATATGCCTATTACAGGTACAACTCAGCTGCCGCCAGAAGTAAGAACTTATTTCGATAGGTTACTGCTTACGTTGGCAAGACCGTATTTTATATACGATCTATTCGCTCAAAAAAGACAGATCCCCATGAATAGTGGCGATCAAATGGTATTTAGACGGTATGGGACGCTAAAAAATGTTGGCGTCGTTAAATCTTTGGTAATTGACATGGAACTCCTCGCTGCCTAAGCGCAGACGGACAACATGGCGGAAGGAAATTTTGATTATGATCACGAATAAGTTGGGCAATTTCAAGTCTTCGATTATAGATTTCATCAGAAGTCAGTTCGAAGTTTTGATTTTCATCAAATGTTTGTGGATAGTGTACCTTAACAGCACAATTAATTTCCACCGTAAACGACTAAATCCAGAGAACCCGAAAGGGTATGCGATAGTCTGAACTCTGTGGAGACACAGAGAGGCCGATCCGAAGAGTTTGGCCCGCCTAGCAATAGGTCATAAAAGTAACAGAAATGAACACCAGCGACCGTGCCCCTTACAGATGGACAAACGCCTCCAGGCGATAGTCTGTCCGCGACAGATTTTAAAGTACAAATCGCGTGGTACGGCAGCTTTTGCACGATCACGGATCAGGTGACATATGTTGTCCAAGACCGTGTTTTAAATGAGGCCACAAAAGTTTTAAGCCTACAATTAGGTTTAACTCTTGACACGCTCATTCGTGACATGATGGTAAGCACCGCCAGCACGGTGGCAGCTACGCACGGCCTTAATGGTCAGTCGCCTACGGAAATAACAGACGCAGATATTCAGAATGTGGTCGTGGCATTACGTCAAGGTAACGCACGCCTCATGACGACTCCAATATTTGGCGAAAACAAATATGGGACATCACCTGTAAGAAGTTCTTACTGGGGCTTTATGTCGGTTGATATGCAATCGCGTTTAGAGGCTGTTTCTAGCTTTATTTCGGCTGCAAACTACCCTAACTCTAATGCGTTAGAATCCGAATGGGGTGCTACTCGAAACATTCGTTGGCTCCTTAACACTAACGGCTATAGCAACGGCGCATCTCCAAACGTCTACTCAAGCTTTGTCTTGGGACAAGAGGCATATGGTGTCGTGAGACTCGGGGCAAAAGAAGCCGAGTTTATCGTGAAACCTTTAGGAGCCTCTGGCACAGCAGATCCCTTAAACCAACGTGGGACAGTAGGTTATAAGTATCCTTTCGCAACAAGGATTCTTAACGACAACTGGATTTCCCGTTTAACTTCAACAATAGTATAAGGGGTTTTATGGCTATAATTAAAAAAGGCACTTTCACGGTAACAACTGGAGGAGCTGCACAAAATTTGAATCTAGGGTTTATTCCTAGCTATTTCAGGGCAAGATGCAAAACCAAAATCGTCGCCAATACAAACGGCGTCCAAGAGTTTGAATGGTATGATGATATGGCGAATGCGTCTGCTTATCTGTGGACAATGACAACGGGAGCTCCTGTCATAACCTATACGGCATCGGGAGGCGTAACGCCTTACGCTCCAACTGTCGGCATGGAATGGGTTTCTTTAACGGGCCTTCCTCCTGGAGCTGTTAGCACAAACCTTACTGTCACTGGCATCAGCAAAGCGGTAAATGCGAGCATCACAGCTACGCATGCGTTCACTTCTGCCGACATTGGAGTCACTGTTGTTACTTTCAGCGGAATCGTTGGAATGACACAGATGAACACTCTGCGCGGCAGAATTACTGGTACTACGTCCACCACAAGTTTCACTGTGGATATTGATAGCACTTCCTTTACCACTTACGCGAGCGGTGGGATTGCTAACATTATCACTGGAACACCGTCCTCAACAACCGAAGGTTCTCAGGTGTTTAACACCTCGCTGAAGAACGTCGGATTTAAAGGGCTAATATTAGGAGCAACTGTGCTCGTTACTACGGCCGACGTATTCCAATACGTGGCCATGTTAGATAGCGATATTACAAGTTACTAATGAAATTGGGCATAGGGATTTCCCCATGCCCTTTTTTGCTTAAATGCTAAAAAAAAGAGTTTACAAAATGGCAAGACCAAAAAGACTAAATGACAGAAAAGCCGAGGTTATAAATGAGGAAATTTTTAAAGAAAATCCTGATGGACTTCCTAAGGCACACACAGCTGTAGAGGAAAATGAAGTTGTGATCGCCAGCTTTATGCCCGAGATTAAAAGAGTCATGTTCATCAATGGCAGAGATCCTGGACAGGAACTGATGTTCCACTATCACAGCAAAACACACCCATTGAAGCATTACACGCTGTTCCATGGGAAAGAATATGACCTTCCCGTTGAAGTCATAGACCACCTGGAGACCAGAGCCGAAGCACAGTATGGCTATCGCACTGGGTCCTCAGGACATCCCGAAATGTACGTGAAGTCTCATAAATACATTTTCTCATGCAAGCCAGCGAGAAAAATAGCTTAAGGTAAAAGATGGGATGGCAATTATCCGATATCAGAGCAAAGGTTCGGGCCATTACTGGAAGGCCAAGTCCCGACCAGATTAGTGATTCCGATTTGAACACGTATATCAATAACTATTACGCATTCACGATGCCATTTGAGCTAAAAGAGCAGATAATGAACGCTCCTATTAAGTTCATTACTATTCCTGGTGTCGATTTTTATTCCTTCCCAACTGGCTATTTTACTGACAGTCCCATGGCTTATGCCGATGGATTTCCTCTCACTTTCTATGAAGACCGAGACATATTCTATCAGGACTGGCCTCAGCAATATGCGATCAATAATTTGGCGACTGGAGATGGAATTGCAAATTCCTTCTCTGGCTCGCTTCAAAAACCTCCGATCATCATGGGTTCCCTTTTTATAGCCTCTGACGATTCGGCGGGAAATTATCAGGTCATCTCTGACGATGGGGCGGGAAACTTAGTTGGTGATGGCTCAGGTACTATACAGTACGTCACAGGCGCGTTTACAGCCACATTTAACACGGTCCCAGCACTCAACGCTACCATCTATGGCAAGTACATAGGATACACGCCCACAAGACCACAGGGAGTGTTGTTTTCTGAAAACGCATTTACTTTTCGCCCAGTTCCAGACCAGGCATATCAAATTCAGATGAACGGCTTCGCTAAGCCCGCGCTGCTTTTAACCAACTCATCGATACCGCTTCAGGAAGAATGGGGTCCGCTTATTGCTTACGGCGCAGCGGTAGAGTTGTTCAGCGACACTGGAGATCTGGAAAACTATGATAGATACTATGCCTTAATGAAAAGGCAAGAAAACATTGCTCTGGGTAGAACTGTGGAGCAATTAAGTTCTCAACAATCAGTCCCGAGGTGGTAAATGGTTTATAATGCGGGGATTCCTGCTCCTACAGACATGATTTCTAACAGTCAGGCTCAGTTACTCGAAAACTTCGCGCAGCTCAATACGCAATTTGGGACAGACCACGTTGCTTTTAATGCTGCCTCAAACAATGGGAATCACAAAAAAGTATTACTCCCTGTTCCCCTGGCTGTTGACCCAGCCGTATCGGGAACTCAGGGTGCTTTCTACTCAAAGGATGTAGCTGGGGTTGCTCAACTATTCTTTGCGAACGCCGCAACAGCAGCGAAGCAGTTAACGGGCCCCATTGTCGCCGCTTCTAGCGGGTCGACGTTTCTTCCTGGAGGAATCATTTTAAAATGGGGATCAACTGGGATTGTGGCCAATGGTGCTACAGTTACATTTGTGAGTGCCTTCCCAACTGCTTGCTTTGCGGTCCAATTGACAATCGAAGAACTAGGCGTACCTTCCTCCAGAATCGTGGTTCAAACAGGATCGCTTCTTCCCTCAAGCTTTAAAGTGAATGTTTCTTCTGGCGCGACTACAGCAAGATACTTAGCTATAGGCAATTAATGAGTAACGGATACCAGCCCTCTCTAATTGCCGACATACAAAGCGGTATTAACACATATCTAGATCCGTGGAAAAGACCAACGGATGCATTTGAGCCTTTAATGAATGCGTATGTAAACAGAGGGTCAATTAATAAAAGAAATGGATATGTCCAATTTGGGGACACTTTAGCCGACATAAAGCCTGTAATGGGCCTCATGCGCTATATAGACCAATCTGATGGCTCTAATAAGTTGCTGGCAGCTACAACCCAGCATCTTTACCTTTATGATGGCTTTTCCTCTTATAGCGATATTTCTGTTGCCGCCAATGATTTCACAGGGGGGATTTCCAACTTCTTTAATTATACAAACTGGCAGCCTACTACTGGGGCAGCATCTGCCATTTACATGACAAATGACGTCGATCCTGTGACGGTTTGGATAAAAGGGGCGGCAGCTGCTGCCCAACCCGACATTTGGACTAATAGCGCAAAGACAACAAAGATAACTAAATGTCTCGATGTACAGGTATATAAGCAGCGACTCTTGTTTATTAGGCCCGCGCTAACAGGGAGTGCGCAGACCGAAAACCAAACAATTTACTGGACCAAGATCAACAGCGGTTACGATCCAGCGCCAGGATCGTTTATCAATGCATTCTCCGACGTGGCGGGGAACGGTGGCTTTCTTACCGCCCCTACAGGCGATATCATCCAATGCGCCCAATTCATTAGAGATGTTCTGGTGGTCTTCTTCACCCACAGCACATGGCTTTTTAAATTCACTGGTTCCCAATCGCAGCCATTTGTATGGTGCAAAGTTAACGACACAAGGAGTGTAACAGCACCGTACGCGAGCGTGTCTTATGATGATTATTGTACGGCAGTGGGTAATACTGGATTAATTGCCTGCTCTGGAACGAATGTAGAACGATACGATCTTTCGATTATCGACTATTTCGATACAGAAGTATCCAGCAAGTACGTGGCTCAATCCTTTGCACATCGATATGATACGCTCAGCCAAACTTGGATGCTATACGTATCGAACAACCGTAATCAAGGCAATTTCCCTCTAGTTGGACTAGCCCCTGGCTCGGACAAAGCACTTATATACAACTACCAAGAGAAATCTTTTTCTACTTATCAGTTCTCAAGACCCATGACTTGTCTGGGCCTATTTTACAATTCTACGGGCGCAACGTGGGCTTCGCTTACCGAGGAATGGAAGGATGTTGATAGGTCCTGGGGCAGCTATGCAGATCAGACGAACTTTCCCATCTTGCTGGCTGGAGACACCACAGGCCATATCTGGTACATGGATGCGCCCAACACGGTGGACGATGCGGGAGAACCTATCAAGGTTGATATCGCAACGACTCGTTGGAATCCTCTTTTGGGCACGGGCCAGAAGGCTCAATTTGGATACATAGACATTTACTATTACGTTTCTTCTCTTGATGTTGCTGACCCCGTTACTGTGACTCTTAATTTCTATGCTGACAATAGCGACAATCTTGCTTTTTCTCGCCCACTAACACTAGACGGGCCCACTGGAACGACTAATACTTTCAAAAGAATTTACCTCAATATTATAGGAGGGTTCATCCAAATGGAAATCGTCGCAAGTGAAAGTTCTGCGATGAAATTCCTAGGATTCATCTTGTGGGCAAGGCCCGCGGGACGGCTAACACCATGAGCTATCCCATCTCACAGCAGCCGACTTTACCGCCCAACACAATGATTCCTAAGGATGAACAGAGTTTTGAGTTTTATCTAAACCGACTTTATGAAGATATAGCTTTTGCTGTAAATGCCAAGGACAACAATTACTTTACGATTGCCGTCACCAATACATCTCAAGCTATCCCAAATGTACCTAACTTCGGGTCGTTTCTTCTTTGCTTGAGTGCGACAGATGCCGAACGAGATGTGAGCGGAAATCCGATAGGATGGGCACCTACCTTAGTGGCTGCCCTATGCAAGTCCAGTAATGCTGCTGCAGGCGTTATAACACCTATTGCCAATCAGACAGGAACGGGCACATGGGCTCCCTATCATTTATTTATTACGGCGACGTCCACCAATTTCCAGATTAATCACGACAGGGCAGCCTTTGAAGCCAACTTTAACATAAAAATAATCGGGACCCAATCATGAGCAGCGTCCACGAATTGCGAGAAAAAATCTCTCAAACTGACGAAAAACGACCAAAAAAGGTCGAAATATGCTCCCGAACTCAGCCAAACCTCGATGAATTAGAATTTGTGAAACTCAAGATCCCGATACTGATTCCTAGCAAGTTGATAGAATTGGTTAAGGGAAAAACCTTTACCGTGGAGCAATTTTATGAGTACCAGTCCAAACAACTCGGAAATCCCAATAATCACCTTTACGTCCTGGTGGACAAGACTAAAAAGATTCATGGCTTCCTTTGGGCGGAAACCCAAAGCCTAGACGGCTCTCTCTTTGTTAACACATTCTCGGTCGATAGAAAGTTCTGGGGCGGTGGAGAGGCAATCAAAAAAGCAGTAGAATTTTTAGATAAGTTGCATAGGGAGATTGGGGCGAATAAAGTCTTTTGGTTAACGACTAATTGGCGTTATTTTGAAAAAAATGGATTCGCAAGATCTAAAATAGTTCTTTTAGAGTATAATTCAGAGAAACAGAAAAAGGTTAATTATGGGACAAAGTAAGAGTGGTGGATACATGCAAAAGGCAGCTGTTTCGCCTCAACAGTTATCATTTCTTAATCAAATGATGCAGCAAGCGGGCCAGGAAATGCCGCAGTCTGCTGGAACTTATGGAGAATTCTTGGGTCCTCAGGGTGGTCAGGCGATGACAAATCAGGCCAACCAAAACTTCCAACAGCAAACACTTCCATCTATAATGGAAGCTATGGGGACTGGTTCCAAGGGCTCTAGCGCCTTGAATCAGGCCATGGGAGCAGCAGGCTCTAACATGAACACGGATTTAGCAGCCCTGTTGTCTCAGCTTAAATTGTCTGCCGCTGGCGGGCTTGCAGGACTATCTACGGGGCAGGCACAGATGGGAACCCAAACGCCTCAATTCTCCTATATGCAGAAACAGCAACCATTTTGGCAGTCGGCGTTGCTCGGAGGACTTAACCTGGCAGGCAAAGTGGGTGGGGCTCTTGTGTGAAGGCCCAAAATTAATTTTGGACCAAACTTTTAAGGAGATCAAAATCATATGGTGCAGATATTGCCCGCCGTTCCTGGTTTTGGAGAAAAGCTTTCCTCCGTTTTGACGCAGGTTGGCACGGACATCGGCGCAGGAATTCAAAGGCGACAAGCGAATAAAGCTACGTACGCTCAAGCACTAGAACAGAGGGGATTGCATGCTCAAAAAGCCCTCTATGGCTTGTTTAAACAATACAAAGACGATCCCGCCTATAGCGCAGATAGAAGGCAGCAAGCCGAGGCCTTGAGTCAAGAGTATGTAAGGAGGGGATATTCCCCATACGATGCGGCCGTGGCGGCTCGGGAGGATATGGTGCGGGGTTTCCCTGCTGGCGGCAGCACTATGCTGCAAAAGGCCGTTGGGACTCAATCGCCTGGCGCGCCCCAGGAAGACTCCCGCTCCTTTCTAAGGAAAACTCTGGATCTGCCATTTTCTGAAATTGTAGCGATGCCAACTCGTAAATTAATGGAAATAGGAAAAGCGAAAAATGCGGCAATGCAAGCAGAAGATGAAGCCCAACTACAAAGGGACAAGACCAAGCAAGTACCCGATAAGTCCATAGAAACCATGTCTTACGACGAGATTCTAAACCTCCCTACGGATTATGTAAGGAACCTTCCATTAAAAGAGGGAAGAAAGGTTGCAAGAAGACTGTCAGAAGCAGCCCAAATGTTGACTGACGTTGCCTTTGGCAAAGGGCTGGATCCCATTGGTTTAATCTCGCGGGGTTATTCAGAGCTCGAAAAAAGGGGCATCTCACCACTCCCCAAGGAAACAGAAGCTTCCAGAACTCCTTTGGCACTGGCTAAGCTCGCAGGTGAAATAACAAAAGATTTAGGACTTTTTGGACTAGCAGACAAAGCAAAAACGATGGCGGGGAAACTGGCCGCTGGTGCTGGGATCTTCGGCACTCAGCAGTCTGTAAAGACTGCGGTCGAAGAGGGACGTTCGCCTACTGTGGGCGAGGTCGCAGTCAACGCCTTGAGCGGAGCATTGCCGATGGCAATAGAGCCCGCTGTTAGAGCAATTATGCCCTACATAAAAAGAATTCCTGCTTTCTACAACAGCCTTAAGGCCGCCGTAAAAAGGACAAAGGGCCTCGTCGCAGAAGAAGGAATTGTAGCCGAAGCGGCAAAGAACCTAGAGGAACGCGGCGTTATCGCAAAAGAAGGAATTCAAACCGAAGCGGCAAAGAACCTAGAGGAACGCGGCGTTTCAATTTTGAACATGGCCAAGGGTAACAGTGTAGTATTAAACGAGCTCCAGAAAGAAACTAGAGCCGTAGCGAACACGTTTGCCAAAGCAGAAAAGTACAATCAGGCAGAACTGTCTAAAATCCGTTCGGAAAAATTTAAGAAGCTAACCCAATCTCCTCTTGAGGAATATTTTGCCCCAGAAAAAGTAGTAGAGCATCGTCCCGCAACTATAGCAAAAGAAGCCGAAAGGGTGAAGCCTCTCCATGCTGCAATCGCAGAGGACGAAAAGACGCTCCTCAACTTACAATATAAGATCCTTACGGCAGAAGATTCAATGAGGATGGGGGCTAAACAGCTATCGGCAGAGGAGGCAGAAAGGGTACGTGCTGTGATTGCTGCAAACAGAAGGGAGCATCAAAAAATTCTGGACAAAATTCGTGCTCTTACATTCGAGATAAAATATGGCCACCCGCCTATGACACCCGACGCGATTAAAGAGCAAATCGAGAAATCTTTTAAAGAGATCCGTGCTGGGATAGAAGATCCCGCATCCAAAAAGATTGTAGCTATGCAGAAGGCTTTAGACAGAAACAAAAAAGCTGTAGAGACCGCCGAGCGTCTGGTGCAAAGGGGAGAAATTCCTGGCCCCCCCGTATTCGATGAGTTCATTAAGATAAAGCAGGAATACGTTGGGGCTTATGATGCTCTGATTAAAGAAGTTAAGTCCTTCATTAAAGAAAGTGGAAAGTCCGAGGCAGCAGCTGACAAGGTCGCAAATGCTCAAAATCTTCTGAAGCTGTTAGAGGAAACAAAGGCCCAATCCCAGGCTTCGATCATCAATCATATTGATAAGCGTAAGGCGATGAAGGCTCTCGAGGGGCCATCTGGCGCCCTATTTAAGAACGTGCTAAAAGATGTTCAAAAAGACGTAGGCGCATTCCAAAAAGATTGGACCCGTGTTAAACGTCTGCGCAGTTTAGAAGATATGAAAACTCGATCTGCTGCAAAACCAGTCTTCGGAAAGCCAGCCGCCGCAAAAGAACCGCAGATCATCAAACAAGCGGAAAAACCCTTGAGTGAACCAGGGAGAAAGGTGGAAGAGAAATTTAAATCTGGAAAAACGACAGAAAAAGAATCGCAGATCATCAAACAAGCGGAAAAGCCCTTGAGTGAAATAGTAGGAGAGATGGGGGGGAAATTTAAATCTGGAAAAACGACAGAAAAAGACGCTGTGAAGTTGGAGCATGGTCTAGTTAAGTTCCTTACAAAAATTGGACGAGGCTTGCCGCAATCTCTGGCAACAAGTGTTGTATCGGGAACTATTCAATCTGTAATAGAGCATCTATCTGGGAAAAAAGTTCCGATGACCTATATATCTGCTCTCCTGGTCTCTGGAGGCATTAGAACTCGTGGTCTAACCTTTGCTTTTACCAATTTGATTCACAACCAAGTAGATAAACTCTTTATCGATCTGGAGGCGGATAGGCTAAGAGAGCGAAAGAATACGCCAGAATTTAATAAAGAGCTAAAGCGTATAGAAGAAAAATACTCCAAGTCTAGAGCGACAAAGATCCTTAAGGCGATTTCCTAGTCGAAGAAATAATGATTTAGCGCCTGAAGTTCTTTAATTAATTCCTGTTGTGTTGGTTCCTCCTTATTTTTTTCCACCAAATTGTCTCGTGCAATTTTTAAGTGATCAAGGAACAGTTCGTCGCTATCGGCTTTCTTCTTCTTCTTCTTCAAGCTTGCACAACTCCTTTTTTCCGCTCTTTTTCCAATAGCATACTATACGAACAGATTTTTCTCTACACGAACAAAAGTTTTAAAGTGGTAGAAATAATAAATAGCTTGTTTTAAAATAGGGGTAACAAAAGAAATTTTAGGGAGTCCCTGTATGAGCGATAGAGCATATCTTGAAGAAGTGGTTGGTGTAAAAGTTCCTTACGTTTATGTGCTGCCCAAACCTGTCGAGGCTCAGCGTCCTCCTGCGGGATCAGACCTAGGATACGCAAGGGGACAACTCTGGTATGATTTAAGTACCACTCCCGATACCCAGTACTGCTGGGACGGAGCAAGTTGGACCGCGGGCGGAAATGCTCAGGCCACTACTGCTCTGGCTGGAGTTTCTCGCTATGCCACGTATGCCGAAGTGTCAACTGGCACAGGTTCTAACAATTCAACTTTGGCTTCCGACGTCTACACTTACATTAACGCCGTAGCTATAGCGGGTGCTCCTGATTGGTCCACAGCCACAAAGGGTATCGGAAAATTGGCTACCAACGCAATGGCTGTCGCTGCTGCTAGTACCGATGTGGCACTTGTCCCTTCTAACCTTAGTTCTGTCTTTGCCTCTCCTCCAGCAATGGGCGCTACGCTTGCAGCAGCTGGTATTTTCACCACTCTAGAGGCTACGGGCCTTCTTACTGGCGATGCAGGAGCGACAATAACAACAGCTGGAACAGCACTTAATCTCGCATCAGACAATGACGCAGCAGCCGTCAATCTTGGAGTCGGCACCACCGCGAGAGCTGTGGGAATCGCAAACTCGGCAGCGGCTCACGTCTTGTCTATCGGCTCTGCGACAGGTGTTGCTTCCACAACTATAAGCGCAGGAACTGGCAACATGTCTCTTACCGGCGCGGTCACAACTACCATCACCATAGGAAAATCTAACGGACAGGGAACAATTACTATCGGCTCTTCTTCTGCTGCTCAAACAGTAGCTATAGGCGCGGGAGCGGGAGCGGCCACGGTGGCAATTGGTGCTGGCGTTGCCGGCAATACTATCTCCTTGGGTAACGGAGCTAACTCAGGCGTTCAGACAATCAGTATCGCAGGCGGTGCAACAGCTGCAAACTCAACGGTAAATATCCTTTCTGGCAACGGATCGGCTGGTACTCAGACTTGCAACCTAATGACAGGCACGAGAGCAGGTGTTGTTAACATCGGCCTTAACGCGGGTCACGGGATCACAATAGGGTCCGCTACGGGTGCTTGTTCGATCGCGGAGTATGTAGGTAGCGGTAACTACGTTTTAGACGGCGTAGCAGGCTCTACATACGGAATCGGAGCATCTACCACAACAGGCACAATCACAATCGGCGGCACAGCTCAAACGGGCGACTTGGTTTTAGGTTCGTCTAACGGCACGAATGCCGTCAAAATAATGGATGGCTCTGGAGCGGGCACGCTTTCTCTTGGAGTTGTTCAAACGGCGGGCGGAATCAACATGGGAACCGCGATGACCTCTGGCACTATCGTTATAGGCGGCACGGGCGCGCATGTCGGAACTTGCGCGATCTTGCCAGGAACGGGAGCGCAAATTCTAAACATCGCGCATAGCACGGGTGGTAAAACGGTAAACATAGCTGACGGTGCTGGCGCAAATCTAGTCACTATCGGCTCTGTCACGACAACTTCCGCACTCTCGCTATATTGCGGGTCTGGCAACTTCTTGCTCGATGGAGCAGCAGCCTCTACTTATGGAGTGGGCGCGAGCACCGTCGGCGGTACAATCACAATCGGCGGCACAGCTCAAACAGGCGACCTCACAGTTGGCTCATCTAGTGATGTACAGATATTGAATCTGGGCACAGGCGCAGGCGCAGGAACAGTCAACATCGCCACGGGTGTAACGGCAGCTAAAACCGTAAACATAGCTACAGGTGTTGCTATGGCCAATGCAATAAACATCGGTGGCACGGGAGCAAATGTTATCGCTATCGGTAATACCCAAACAACGGGCAGCGTCGCAATCGGTAACGCCCTCACCACTGGCACCATTGCATTGGGCGGAGCTACTGGCACAGGTCAGATCACCATCGGAGCTTCTACAGCAGCTGGAGGCCAGACGATCTCTATAGGAAGTGCGATCAACACTGGAGCACAGGTTATCTCTCTGGCAGGGGGAGCTTCTGGGGCCTCTAGCACGATTAGCATGCTAGCGGGGGTAGCGACCGCAGGAACGTCAACCCTTAATCTAAACACAGGCACAGGAGCCATTACTCGCAACACCAACATCGCGACGGGTGCTGCCGTTGTTAACGGAGTAAATATCGGCGGAACGGGAGCCAACGTCATAGCCATCGGTAACGCACAGACCGCAGGCAGTGTGTCTATAGGCGCATCGATGACAAGCGGCACTTTGTCAATCGGCGGTATAGGCGTCCATGTAGGCACAATTGATATAGCACCAAGTACAGGCGCGCAGGCGGTTAACATCGCTACGCTGGGCACGGGAACGGTAACTCTTGGATCGGTAACGGGAGCAGCTGGCACAGCAATTAAAGGCGGTACGGGCGGTATTGCAATCACCCCAACATCGGGCGCAATCTCTGTTGTTCCTGCTACCCAAAGCATAGCAAGCCCAACAGCTTCGGCAACACAGAACTCGCGGCTGGAAAGCATTACATTCACGGGCTTTGCAACTGCTGGTACTGGAACTCAAGACTTCACAATTACAAACAGTACGGTGCTAACTACATCTTGTATCATGGTCAATGTAACTAACCTTAATGCCTCTGGCAACGGAGCTATTATGCAGGTACTTGGCACTACACAAGCAGCAGGATCTTTAATAGTTCACACTAAAAACGTATCTGCTTTCGCATTAGGCGCAGGAGATGACGTTATAATCAATATCTGGGTAATGAGTTAATCATGGAAGACAAAAGTATTTACAGCTTTAAAGCAAAAGTGGGCAATAACGATTATTTGTTTCTTTGCCCAAATGAAGCACCTCTAGGCGAACTGTACGATGTTATCATACAGCTTCAATCAATAGTAGTAAAAAGGATGCAAGATTACCAAAAAATGCAAGCTGATCAAGCCCAGATTATGAGCTCAGATCAGCCAAGTGAGGGATAATGGGCGCATTAGGCACGCGAGTGATTTTCGGAGTGGAGGCAAAGGTTACGGCTCCATTTTCTGGCTCTTATCAGGCTGTTGGAAGCACCTTAACGGCACCAGCAATAGTAATGCATTTTGACAATCAGTCCTCGGTAGCCGTTGAAGTATCTGCTGACGGAGTTAATACATGGAAAACTTTGGCTGCTGGCTCTGCTACTGTGCTCGATTTTAGAGCCAATCATGGGATCGATCACGATTTCAATGTGGCAACAGGCACTCAGTTTTATGTGAAGGGATCAGCGGGGACGGGACAGTTTACGATCTCTACCATTTACGGAGGCTAGAATGAGCCAGATTTCTAAGGTGCCCAGCGGGACAGTCGGGGAGACGACATTCGTAACAAATGTGTCTTCTCCTGCGATTACTTCCGCAGATTCTATTACATTTACTGGAGCTTCTTCCGTAGACGACACTCCTTCTGGAATAGAAACAACGGGAAGTTCGGGCGGTAACGACCTGTATGTTACTCTTACAAATCGACTTCATGCGACTGCAACGACTACAGATGGTTCAACTGTGCTTTTGGGGACATTATCCCTGTCCGCTACCCCAGTTACATATTCGATCAAACTTATCATAAACGCACACAACACGACGGACAACACGGGCGCCATGAGGGTTCTACATTATTGCGTGCGCACAAACGGCGTGACTGCTACAGCAGTTGCTGATCTGCATGGAGATAGATGGGCCGACTCTGGAATGGAAACCCTGTCGATGCCAAGTGCACCGACTGTATCGGGCAATACATTGCCGATTTCCGTGACTGGATTGGCGGGAAAAACAATTAATTGGTCCGTCTTAATGACGTACGTTAAAACATAGGAATAACATGGCTGGCTTTAATTTAATTACGGGCGATGAGTCGATAGTCTATGCGGATAACGTGTCATTCGACACCACTGAACGCGGCGGTAAGATCACAACTAATGGTCAGCTCTTAATAGGCTCTACGGTAGCTCCTCACATTCGGGTAGGCACACTTACATCGTCGGCAGGTTCGCTTACAATTACTAACGGCAACGGCACAATCAATTTGGATCTAGCAGGCGGGGGCCTGGCATTCGATCAAATCGCTGTTGATACACATACATTTCCAGGCACCAACCCTGTCGCTCCAGCACCAAGCGGGGCCTTAACGATTTCAGGCGCACAGGTGGCAGCAGGGACTATAGGAGCTAATGTACTTCGCACAGACTCGCTTCTGGTGAACAAGTTCACGATTGAAATTCAACAAAGTGCCTCAAACGCCACGACAGACTCGACAAAAAACGGCGTGGCTCATTTTGATTCGGCTTATTTCTCTGTAGATGCGAACGCCTTTGTCTCTCCAGCAGGCCACTCTTTATTCACGTGGAACTCTGTTGCAATAAATCAAACGGGTGCCGTGCAAAACGGATATGCCGTTACGGCTGGAGCCCTCACTATTTCCTTGCCCGCTGGAGCTGCTCTAGGAGATCGTTTTGCAGTGGCAATTTACGGCGGGACCTCATGGCAGATAACGAATGCTGGGGGACAGACAATCCGCGTTGCGAATAATACGACTGTATCAACGATAACTTCCACTGCTCTCGGAGACTCTATCGATCTTATATCTTTAGGCTCTAGTACATGGATAGCAACAAACTTTGTAGGCAACTTAACTCTTGCATAGGAAAATATGGCCAAACAACAGATTAGTACCAATACTTTTGGAATCGCAAAGTGGGTCGTAAGCGCTAATGCATGGGAGGGTACGCACACTACTATTCAGGCAGCGGTGACAGCGGCATCTTCAGGTGAGGTTGTCTTCATTAGACACGGCACCTATACCGAAAACATCACGCTGAAAGCGGGCGTGAATTTGTGCGGACAAGAAGGGTCGGAGCCTAACGCTACCGTAAATATTGTCGGCAGGCTTACTGCCTCGACTGACGGCATTGTTGCGATCAAGAACGTGACTCTCACCACAAACAGCGACTACATTCTTGTTTTGGGCGCAGCAAATACTGATAAAATTACGTTTGATAATTGCTACTTTGTTGCAAACGGTAATACGGCAATATCTTATACCTCTTCCGATGTAACATCTTATGTAACGCTTAGAAATTGCGTTGCAGATATCCCCGCACTAACCACGGCCTTTTTCATTAATACATCCGCTGGGACCTTTAGTTGTTATGGCTGTACCATGACTAACTCTGGTGCTAGCACAACCAATTCCACTAGCTCCGCTGGTCTCACAGAATTCTTTGACTCAGTCGTGAAGTTCGCAATCACAACCAGTGGCTCAAGCTATTTTACAGGGACACGATCTACATTTGACACAGCGACCCAAAATATTGAGGCACTCACAATCGGTGGCGGGCAAGGCTCACTTTTTCTTTCTTGCGAAATAACGACAGGAACTGCATCTGCTATTTCATCGGCAAGTTCGGTTGTGATTTCCAAGGGCTCCATAACATCCGCAAACACTAATGCCATTGCAGGTGCTGGAATCGCTAGTCTTTATAGGCCAACTTTCATCATGAGTAATGGACTCGCATCCACCCTGACTATCGCAGGTGCTGATGTTAATATCCTTGCTGTTGGAAATGGCTCAGCGATCGTTAATGCTTGTTACACTATTAAAAACGCAACTCCAGCTAACCTAACCACCATTACCCTTCCGACTACAGCTACCTTCGGTGATTATATCGAGATTGTTGGATACACCTCTGGCGGTTGGAAAGTGGAACAAAATGCTGGGCAGTTAATTTATATGGGAGTGTTAACCACGACTACGGGAGTTACTGGCAGCCTCGCATCTACGCATCAAAAGGATTGTGTGAGAATTAGGTGCGTAACTGCTGGTGCGTCGACAGAATGGATAGTTGAATCAAGCATTGGCAACATTACTGTGGTATAAAGAGATAACAACAATTCGGCAAAGTAGGGACTAAATGGCAAACAATAACTCGGCAAATCAAAATTTACTTAACTCATCAGTAAAGACGGTTGCTAATGATAACGTTGGCTTAGGGCTTACCACGCTTGCCAGCCTAACGACGGGCAATCGCAATGTGGCTATTGGGACTAACGCTCTTAATGCCAACACTACGGGTGTTGATAACACCGCTGTTGGATATGCATCGCTTCGACTTAATACAACAGGCCACAACAACACCGCCGTGGGGGGCAGTTCTCTCGCCACCAACACAACAGGCGTACAAAATACCGCCGTGGGATCTGGTTCTCTTTTTGCCAACACAACAGGCGTTAACAATACCTCCGTTGGATACCAAGCGCTTGCGCTTAATACAATAGGCGCAGAAAACACCGCCGTGGGAACTAGTGCTCTTCTTTCCAACACAATAGGTGTACAAAATACCGCCGTGGGATCTGGTTCTCTTTTTGCCAACACAACAGGCGTTAACAATACCTCCGTTGGATACCAAGCACTTGCGCTTAATACAACAGGCGTACAAAACACCGCTGTGGGATCTGGTTCTCTTCTTGCCAGCACAACAGGCATCGATAATACCTCCGTTGGCTTTCAATCGCTTACATCTAATACAACAGGCGTACAAAACACCGCCGTGGGATCTGTTTCTCTTTTTGCCAACACAATAGGCATCGATAATACCGCTATTGGATATGGATCGCTTCGATCTAATACAACAGGCGTGCAAAACACCGCCGTGGGATCTGTTTCTCTTTTTGCCAACACAACAGGCATTAACAACGCCGCCGTTGGCTTTCAATCGCTTACATCTAATACAACAGGCGTACAAAACACCGCCGTGGGATCTATTTCTCTTTTTGCCAACACAATAGGTATCGATAATACCGCTATTGGATATGGATCGCTTCGATCTAATACAACAGGCACATCAAATACAGCTGTTGGTCAAGGCGCACTTAGCGCTGTAGTTACGGGCGTCCAAAACGTAGCACTGGGAAGCGAGGCAGGAAGCAGCTTAACGACTAACGACACTAACAATATCTGCATTGGATATAACGTTACGGGAACGGCAGCAGATAACAATGTTATCCGAATCGGCAACGGAAGCCATGCACGCTGTTTCGTAACTGGCATTTCAGGTGTCACCGTAACGGGCGATGCTGTGCTTTGCTCTGCCTCTGGCGAGCTTGGTACGGTATCTTCATCAATAAAGGTAAAAGAAAACGTTAAAGATATCGGCGACAAAAGTTCTGCGATTTTAAAGCTTAGGCCAGTTCAGTTTAACTTTAAGTCAGATGTGGATAAGCATATTTGCTACGGTATGATTGCAGAAGAGGTCGAATTAATATTCCCCGAACTTGTGTTGTATAAAAACAATGAGGTTAGCTCGTTGAAATATCACGAAATGCCCGCCCTTCTCTTAAACGAAATCCAAAAGATGGCGAAGAAGATCGAAGACCTGGAAGCAAAAATTCAATCCTTAAAACATTAGGAAGCATGCCCAAAAAAACGATCTGCTTAAACATGATTGTTAAAAACGAAGCTCATGTTGTCCAGAGATGCCTCGCGTCGGTGAAGCATCTCATCGATTCTTGGGTGATCGTAGACACGGGATCTAGTGACGGTACGCAAGAGATCATTAAGGACGCTCTTAAAGACATCCCAGGCGAAATATATGAACGGCCCTGGAAAAACTTTGGGGAAAATCGCAACGAGGCCCTGCAGCTGGCCGAAAATAAAGCCGACTACCTCCTCTTTATTGATGCGGATGATGTTCTCGAGTTAGATGACAGTTTTGTCTTGCCTGATTTAAGTGCAGATTTATATTCGGTTCTTCAAAAAGAAGGCACACAAACCGCCAGAGAACATCATGTTTGTTTTCTCGCAAAGAATCAGTGCTTTTCTTGGAGAGGCGTCGTTCACGAGTATTTACAGGCAGCGAGGCTGCCAATATCTCGCGAACTATTAAAAGGCGCGAAAATCCTATATATCAACGATGGAAACCGCTCGAAAGACCCAAACAAGGTACAAGGCGATATTAAACTGCTGTTAAGAGAGATAGAAAGCGATCCTACAGATTGTCGCTCTATTTTTTACCTGGCGCGCTCGTACTGGTCGATCTACGACGGCCTAATGGCTATGAGATATTTTGCCAAAAGAGCGGAAATGGGAGGCGATCCATTAGAGGTCTACCATTCGTTACTCTATTTCGCCATCGCACAAAAAAATCTAAATCTCGGTCCTGAAATCTTTTTGGATAGCCTTTGTCGGGCGCACCTATATCGACCCACGCGCGCCGAAGCTATCTATGAAATGATTCGGCATTATGCAGAAACACAAAGCTATTATTTAGGATACCTGCTGGCAAAAACCGCCATCGACATTCCCATGACGACCGACAATCTGTTTGTTGAATCCTGGGTCTACGACTGGGGTGTGCCGTTATATTTTTATGTTTGCGCGACTCAAGTCGGCGCAACCGACGAAGCCAAGGAAATGTCTCGGCAATTAGCCAAAAACCCAAGGATGCCAGACGCTATTCGAGAACGGTTTGGGCTTCTAAAAGACCTTCACCCCAAAGGAACAGTATGAGCGGTTTTAACTCCCTTCCTCCTCCAGGTACTTTGGCGTATATGGGTCAGATTAGCACGCCATTTATTCAAGAAACTAGGGACCCTACAGTCTCCGATACCTCTTTTCCAATTCCCACCATTTGGGTTAACACGTCGACAAGCAGTGCCTTTATCTTTGCGGGAGGAGTTTGGCTTAATGTAGTTGGATCTAATGGTGCTTTAAATTCTCTAACATCTCAGGATGCGATAAAAGTTACTCCTTCCCTTGGTAACATTGATATCAACGGAGATGGCACCTACATTGTAACGAGTGGCGATGTAGCGACAAGCACCCTTGCAATTCAAGTGGGTAATGGTATAGCGAAGATATACGAGACAGACAATGGTACCGCTACGCCAGCTTCTGGCTCACTTCGTTTTATTGGAGCGCAAGGTGTTACGACATTGGGGGCAGGCGATATCGTCACCATTGCTGGTATTACCGCAAAGACATCTTCCTCCTCTGCCATAAGCAATGTAGGCACAGCGAGTTTTGATAGTGAATCTTTTACTGTTGATGGAAATGGGTTCATAAGACTTAAAGGCCAAGGAATCGCCTCCGACAGCTTCCAGGTCGATGCCATAAGCGGCACGGGCACAAATCCTATTGAGCCCGATGCAACGGGCCTGATAATCTTAACGGGTGGGCAGGTGGCAGCTGCCACAACTTCTAACGCAGTTCAAATCGCCTCTACCGCAGTCAATCGATGTGATGTACGCATACAAAAGACTTCTTCTTCCGCTGTGACCAATGCCAACATTAATGGGATAGCACACTTTGATAGCTCCTCCTTTAACGTGGATGCCAATGGATATGTAAAACTTATCGGTCCAAAAGATGGAATTGATTACATCGGTGTGGAGAGTGCTATTGCTCCAGGCGTCACACCTGTTGAGCCTGATGGAACAGGAAAAATCACTATAACAGGAGCTCAAGTTGCCGCAGGGACGATAGGCGCAACTGCACTAAAGACGGTTTCCACCGCTGCAAATGCCTTCCAAATTCAAGCGCAGCGAGCAGACTCCGTCGCAGCAACTGATATTACAAAGAACGGAATCTGTCATTTCAATTCCGCTCATTTTAATGTTGATTCTAATAGTTATGTTAGCCTCAAGGGTCCTAGCCAAGCAATAGGGGGTATCCTTACTGACACCTTTGTGCCTCCAGGGGCTGGCACCACTATTGCCACCATTGGGGGTGTAATTGGAATCTTTGCGGAGCAGGTAGCTCCAGGATCGGTCGGGGTAAAAGCAATACGCACAAATGCTTACGCTGCGAATCAGTTTTCAGTTCAGATACAGAGAGCAGCTAATTCAACGGTATCAGATCTGTCAAAAAATGGGATATGTCACTTCGATTCTTCTAAATTTACTGTTGATTCCCAAGGGTATGTCACAACTATCTCGGAGAGCCTGGTGCTTCAGCACGTCAGAAGTAAAAGAGGGGATGTCGTTACAATTAATGGAACAGTAAAATTTGATGACACAATTCCTCAAGACTCAGAAGGTACCGTCATATTTACCTCTTCCATCACTCCAAAATCTGCCACAAGCGTCTTACACCTGAAATTTTCTTATGTCTTGCAATTGGGAGATCAGGAAACCATGTCGGCTCTCTTTGCATCCATAGCGGGCACGGACGCTATTGCAGCCAAAAGAAATACCTTTGCGCCAACGCAAGATTGCACTGAAGGGTATCTAGACGCTTATATAGTCACAGGTACCACAAACCCAATCATTTTCAAGGCTGTCATCGCTGTAAGAGACAAGAGTCCGCTTCCTTCTGGGACGGTGTATTTAAATGCCGATTCCCTTAATCATCGCATATTTGGAGGAACCTCCTCTACAACCTTTATTATAACGGAGTACGAATCGTGACAGGCTCAATCCCACCACATGGCCCATTAGCCTATGAGGGTCAGGTAGTTACACCCTTTATTAGAAAGACTTTCGATCCAGAGACTACATTTAATCAGTTTCCCGTTCCTACAATTTGGATTAACACAGCGACAAGTAAAGCCTTTATCCTGGTGAGTTTAGCCCTTGGCGTCGCTGATTGGATTTCTATTGGGGGAGCCTCTGGGGCCATGAACACCTTAACCACTCAAGACGGGATAGTGGTCCCTCCTGATCTCGGGAATATAAATGTCGTGGGCGACGGCGTTCGCATTACAACGACGGGCAGTATCGCAACAAATACCGTCACCATTCATTTGGACGGAAGCGGGCTGGCGACGGCATATGTGACGGATAACGGAATAGCTCATCCAGCGGGCGGGGATTTACATGTTTTGGGCTCTCAGGGGATAAGAACTATTGGAGCAGGAAGCACGGTAACCGTCCAGGGCATACCAGCTCTTGCAGCTGCAACCACAAGTCTTGCGAATGTCGGCGTTGCAAGCTTCGAAAACGAGCATTTTAATGTTGATGGCAATGGCTTCGTCACCCTTAAAGGCGGTGGGCAAGCCGCTGATTCTATTGGAGTTGACACTAATACAGCGCCAGGAACTGATCCCGTTTTACCCGATTCCAATAGCCTAATTACCATAACAGGTGGCCAGATAGCCGCGAATTCTACCGCCAATGTCATCAGGACTAATTCACTTGCAGCCAATACTTTTACGATTCAAACTCAAAGATCGATGGCTTTTGGAACCAGTGATGTGACTAAAAATGGGGTTTGTCATTTTGATAGTAATGCTTTTGGAGTGGATGGGAATGGATTTGTTACTGTGTCGAATTCGGCAGGTAATTTTCTTCAGCAAAAAAGGCAGTTTATAAATAATGTGAAAACCATTTGGGTAAATTCGGTAGTTGTTGGCGACCCTCCTCATGTTCCTACTATTAGCCAAGGGACAGAGATATTTTCATTTGTGGTTAATCCGATTAAAAGCAATTCCGTGTTTGGTATCCGAGTTAATCTGAATAAATGGGAGGCGCTAAACTACAACATTTATGGTGTTTATATTGCCGAGATAAGTTCCCTCCCTATATTTGTTCCTGTTGGTCCAGAGGCTGTAGGGCCCCCTATGCCAATAGCGGAATATTTTTGGCAAAATAACACACTCGCCCCTCTCACGTTTTCTTTGCGCCTAATGACATGGAATTTAGGACCCTCCCCAGTTTCATTTATTTTAAATGCATTTCCCAGCACCTATCCGTCACCCTTCACCGCTAAAATTTCTCCATATTTGCAAAGTTCGTTGGTTGTGACCGAATACGACTCCTAACCGCTCTCCATGCGGGAGGGTAAGAGCGAAGGTCGCTCTAGCGGTGTAAGCTGCATGCCTTCGGAATTGGCCTGTATCGAAGCTCCTGATCCTAAGCCTTCATAAACTCGGCGCCTAAAGGCTTCGGGTCATTGCGATGCACATAGTCGTAATGCACGGCCCAAGCCACGATTACGACGAAAGCCGTTAAAACTAAGTACCTTATCCTAAAATTAAACGCAGTGATCTCTTTGATAGTCATTCGCTTTCTCCCTGTCCTTGTCTGAACTTTCTTTGCCGTTTCGGTCGTTTTCATTAACTCGGTCGTTTGCCTTTTCGTTGTCTCTATCTCGGTACGTCTCCCGAGCGCTCTCAAATTCGCTTCCAGGGCCACTATATTCCATTTCGAAGCCGAAGCACTGGGACCATACAGCCATCAGCGTGGTAATCGAAATTAGGGGCACTAGAATGCGTTTTCGACTAATTTGGTGCGGGAATTTATTCATTTTTCTCCTTTTCCTTTTAACCTATTTCAGGATCTGCTCTTAAATCTATATCGCCAAAATTTATAATCGTGTTTCCAGCCGAAAAAACGCGACTAGCAATTCTGTTGCCCAACATTTGGCTCATTTCAGCTTTATCTAAGTTGGTGGTGATGACCGTCGGCTTCTCACTTGTATACCTCGCGTCCACAAAATGAAGCAAGATTTCTTTTTTCCAGTCTGAAACAACCGTGCTTCCAAGGTCATCAAGAATTATAAGATCATCATCGCAAATGTAATCAAGCTCTTGTTCAGTAGTGCCTTTAGTGTTGAATGATGCTTTGATTTGCCCCACCAACTGGCTTTCGCTCCACATGCGCCTATAAAGCGTTTCTTTGGTCTCTTTCAGTTCGTGCATTATGGCGTGACAACAATATGTCTTCCCAGATCCTGGGCACCCCATGAAAACCAAAAAGTGTTTAGGGTCTATGAGCCATTTAACCAGAGTTGCCTGCTGGTCCTCACGTAGTCGGCCATTTCCCAGTGTAGCTCTGGAATAACGGTTGGACTGGCCTGACTCGTCATAATAACTTCGCCTCCAGGGTCTTGCTTGGCCTGACATATTCTCTTCTCCATCTTGCTAAATTGTTTTTTAATCCTCTGCTTCTTTATCGTTCCAGCGATGAACGCGTAGGGATCATATATTGCCCCCCGATATTCAACAAGAATTTTCCAGGCACTCTCGATTTCGGTTGTCTTCCACTCCTTCCTTTCGGCAATCGCCCGTCGATAAATGTCGTCTTTATTGACTTCAAGAACTTCTCCGTTCGTTCTAATTTTTTTTACGAGATTTGGCAAAACCGG
>Ga0209727_1000618_pt1 | contig 37671 bp, 45 predicted proteins | sample RifGroC1_FD_183995 | JGI IMG/M metagenome (GOLD analysis project Ga0209727, IMG submission 183995) | Groundwater microbial communities from Rifle, Colorado, USA - Groundwater C1 (SPAdes) (version 2) | ecosystem: Environmental > Aquatic > Deep subsurface > Groundwater | place: Rifle, Colorado...
ATCTTCCGCATACCGCCGCCGTTAGCTTCAATGCAACAAAAAAATACATGATGCTGTATCTTAAAGCGGCAAATGAACAAGCAATTCCAACTATTAAACAGGATGCATCAAAAACACTGCTGAAACGCTATAAAAAAGAAGAATTTTCTGTGGTTGAGCAAACAGAAATACTCAACACCATTAATTCAATATTTAGTATTCTTAATTCCGTTCTTGTTGCCATAGCTGCAATCTCTCTTATTGTCGGAGGAGTAGGAATTATGAATATCATGTATGTCTCTGTTGTTGAGCGCATCAGGGAAATTGGAATAAGACGCGCTATCGGAGCATTAAAAACCGATATTCTTTATCAATTCCTTGCAGAATCTATTCTCCTTTCTGCGTTAGGTGGTGCACTTGGACTTTTGATTGCATTTGGGGTTGTACTCATATTACGAAACTTTTTTCCTGTCTATATTGATCTTATGACCGTCGTCATTGCACTCGGAGTTTCATCTGGCGTCGGAATAATATTTGGCGTGTTCCCCGCAAAAAAAGCCGCTGACCTTTCCCCAATTGATGCAATCAGATACGAGTAGTTATAAAGCCGTCATTACAATCCCCACGAGAGTCATAAGTATTCCAACTACTTGTATTTTACTAAGTTTTTCTTTCAGAAAAACAATTGCGAGAAGAATTGTAACAACTGTCAATGCCGAAGAAATTGGAACCACAAGAATAGAATCACCAACCATCATACCAACATTTGTTGACAATACTGCAGCAGCTTCAAATATTCCGATACAAAAAAGAAGTATTTTTATTTTGTTGGATTCTTTAGAGATAGAGAGATTACGTCCAATGAGCGATACATATACAAAAACTGTAATAAGAGCAATGATCTTTATAAAAAGCGACACAGTTACCCAGTGCGCGCGCTCAAGAATATAGTCGTTCAACGGCCAATACAATGTACCGAAAATTACTGATGCGATAACAGCCTCTTTTACACCAGTTGCAAGCGTAACTGTTTTGTTTTTCAATTCCTCTATGCGAAGACCTACTAAAATTACACCAATGATAATAAGAACAATTGCACCTAATTGAAGTGATGTAAGTCGTTGCCCTAGAAAGACATATGCACACAACATAGCAATAATCGTAGCTAAATTAATCGTCGTTGAAACAATACATACATTTCCTACTTCGAATGCTTTATAAAATATAAGATACCCAAGCCCGTAAGCAATTCCAGAAATCGTGATAAGAAGCAGGGTCATCGGAGCAATAGCAAAAGATAATCCCGAAAAAAGCGCAAAAATCACTATGCAACAAAATCCTGCTATTTGCGACCAAAAGAATGTTCGAATATTTCCAATTTTTTCAGATGAGTTATTTGCTAAAAAATCAGAAGTACCCCAACCGAGCATTCCCCCAAAACCAGCAAGAACACTGACGAGTGTCTTATTCATCGTATTGCTATTATAATATAAATAGATATATGAATACACCGATACTAGAAGTACACGAGTTAACAAAGAAGTTCAACGCATTCGTTGCTGTTGATCACATCTCTTTTTCTGTGGGAGAGGGAGAAATCGTGGGATTACTTGGTCCAAATGGCGCTGGAAAAACAACGACCATTCAAATGCTTTTAGATCTTATGACGCCAACTTCCGGAACAATTTCCTATTTTTCAAAACCGTTTCCAAAAGAACGTGAATACATTCTCTCCAGAATTAATTTTGCTTCTGCCTACTCCCATGTTCAATCCCGCATGACTGTTGGAGAAAATTTAATTATCTACGCGGGACTCTACGAAATACCAGACGCAAAGGAACGAATAAATGAACTTCTATCGCTTTTGGAAATAGAGGATTTAAAACATAAACTATTTTGGCATTTGTCTTCCGGACAAAAAACACGTGTTATTCTCGTTAAATCACTTCTGAATCGCCCTAAACTTCTTCTCATGGACGAACCAACTGCGAGTCTTGATCCGGATATTGCAAATAAAATTATCGAACTTATTCAACTTCTACAACAAAAAGAGCATATATCCATCCTATTTACCAGTCATAATATGGGAGAGGTGGAACAACTCTGCGACAGGGTAATGTTTTTAAGTCATGGAAAAATAGTGGCCGAAGATACGCCACTGGAATTGACCAAACGGGTTGGAAATTCTCATCTGATTTTGACTTTTGATGGTGAGCAGACACCTGTACGCACATTTCTCATCAGCGAAAACCTCGTATTTACGTTTCCGCGCGAGCATGTTGTTGAAATATCACTTGTAGAAACTGATATCCCAAAAATATTATTTGGATTTCGAAAACACAAAGTATGGATCACAGATGTCAATGTAGAAAAACCTGATTTAGAAGATGTGTTTCTATCAATTGCTGGAGGAACGTATGAGAACTTATAGAATCAAAATAGTATTACTCCATACGTGGTACCACTTTTTGCACAGTATGGAAACGTGGGTAGACGTGTTTTGGAATCCTGCTGTTCAAATTTGGGTATATGCGCTCATTGCTCTTTCATTTAAACAAACAGATAGCCCGCAAGGCCTTTTTGTCATGATTGGGATGATTTTCTGGAATGCCATCTGGGTCGGAGAATATGCTATCGCGGTCGGAGCACTTTGGGAAATATGGGCACAGAGTTTTAGCGGATTATTCATATCTCCCCTCTCCATGACTGAATTTATTGTGGGACAAATGATATCAGGAACGATTAAATCACTTCTTGCCATCATCGTGTCCGCTGTCATTGCTTTTGTTCTCTACAATTTTTCTCTTCTTTCGATTGGTTGGATGAACGTAATTTATATACTCGAACTTCTTGTTTTTTCCTGGGCAGTTGGCATACTGTCACTGAGCTTAATATTCCGTTATAGCACTCAAGTACAATCATTATCATGGGCGCTCGTATTTCTCATTCAACCTTTTGGCGCAGTATTTTACCCTGTATCAGTATTACCTGTTCAAATTCGCTGGATTTCGTATGGACTTCCAGCAACCTATATTTTTGAAACCATCCGAAAACAAATTACGACGGGAATCATTGATTGGCAAGCGCTGGGAATTGCAACCATTCTTAATGGGGTTTGGTTTATACTCGCTTGTCTTATTTTCCAGTATACCTACCGCCAAGCCAAAAAATCCGGCGCATTTGCACGGCTAGAGGGATAAAACCACAATCACTGGATTATTTAAACAGAAAAATGTTTGAAAATATCTATGACACCGTTTTTATCAACTGATTTCCCGATATATCCGTGATCACCTTTTGATAAAACTTTTTCTTTTAACTCATTTGAGCTATTTCCCATAGCTCCTGCATACCCACAGGACTGAATAAATTGCCAATCGCTTGCACTATCTCCAATCCCTAATAATTCCTGCGGGGTAATGCTGTACTCGGAAGCAATTTCCATCGCCGCTTGTTTTTTTGAAATATCTTTTTCAGTAATGATGGCAAATAAATGAGGCAATGCTATCGGATGAATACCCCAACTGAGAGTCGCCATATTTTCCAACGGTTTAAATATCTGTATCAATCTCTGTTTGTCGCTTTCATCTTTCGCAATCGGCATAATTTTGACTATTTCTTGTTTCCTAGCCTCATCGATAAGTGAGGCAACAATTTTAGGATCTCTTTGTAATATATGCATATGTATTTTTGTTATCGTAGACGCTTGATTAGATTGAATAAAGTAATCATCAACAGTGTAAAACTCTGTGTACACATTATTTTTTAAATAAACTTCAATAATTTTAATAGAATCTTCTTTATTGATTACGTGTTTTTTCAGAACAACCTTATGTATTGGATCGATGATAACTCCACCTCCGTTGGTAATATGTAGGTTATTTAACCCAGCATCTGTAATAATTTTTTGTATTGAGTAATGAGGTTTCGCGGTACACAAACTGATAATTATTCCTTTTTCCCGTAATGATTTTAGTGTCTGAATGACATCAGGATGAGGATATGGAGAATTAAACTCAATTTTTTCTCCAACAATAACTCCATCAACATCCAAAATTATCCCCTTAATGTTAGCCATATCCTAAATCGCGACAATTGAAAAACTTACCAATTACCTTTTCCTATATCCAACGTTTCTTTTGTGCCTAGTATCTGCTGAAAAATTTCTTTGGAGCAGATTGGTGCTATCATACCATTTTGTCCTGTATACATTGTTCCGGAAAATCCCCTAAATACATACGGTTTATTGAGAGATATAAAACTAAATTTTTGGTAGTATGCTGCCAAAAAAGAATCTATGTTTGTCGAAAGAAATGCTATATCGCACTTAGCAAGAAATAACTGCTTCATTGCTTTATTCATCATCCTAGAAGCAATTCCTTTTCTTCTCATGTCTTCTCTCACCCGAACTTTTCCAATTCCACCTAACGAGATTTGAGTTTTGTTGTATATAATAGCTCTTCGAAAAATCACTGTCATTCCTATAAGAATGTCTTCCTCAAATACCAAAATCCACTTATAGATATCCCCGTCGCTGCAATATTTTTCAAACCGCTTTGCTTCATCCTCCGATGTTCTCACTATACAATTCATATCGGGAACGCTTGTGCGAAAATCCTGCACTTGTTTGTTCATCTCAGGAGTTAGCGTGTCATACAGTCTTAAAACAAAATTATCCATAGAATTATCTCTATGCTACGATATTTTTGGGTAATGGCACTTCTTAAACTTCTTACCACTGCCACACCAGCAGGGATCATTGCGGCCTAATTGCTTTTTAGCATTCACAATTGGTTTTTGATGCGATTCTTCATTGGTTCTTGCGCGTTTAGCTTCTTTTGTTATTATGGTTTCTTTTGGAAGCTCCACGGATTTATTCTGAGCTAACCCCGGAGGAAGTTGCACCTGTACTTTATAAATTCTATGAACGACATCACTGCTTATCGTCGCCATCAGTCGCTCAAACATGGAGTATGCTTCGTTTTTATATTCAACCAATGGATCCCGCTGTCCGTATCCCCGAAGCCCAATTCCTTCCCGTAAATCATCAATTGCATCCAGATGATCCATCCATAAGTTATCAATAACAGAAAGCGTCACCCACCGTTCTACCTGACGCATAATCTCAGGACTAACTTGTTTTTCCCTATTTTCATACATATCACGGCTTAAACGATTCAAAAAGTCTATTGCATCAGCGTCAGCAGGAAGTTGAGCTAATTGTGTTTTTAATTGCGATTGAGAATTGGTATCAAACGGAATAATAGTTGAAAATTCCTGCGTAATTTTTTCCGTATCAAGTGTTCCCTCCTCTTTTGCAACACCAACAAGTGTTGTTATTTCATTTTCAAGGTCATTGAGTATTTGATCTTTTTGAACTTCTTCAAGAAGTGCTCGTCTCCTTCGTCTGTAAATAATTTCTCTATGTTTATTGAGTACATCATCATATTCAACCAGGTGTTTCCGGGAATCAAAATGAAAACCTTCGACTTTTGTCTGCGCCTGTTCAATAGACCGAGATACCATCGGATGTTCCAAAGGCACATCTTCCGGTAATTTAAAAATTGTCATGAGTTTGGCAACCTGATCACCACCAAATAACCTCATGATGTCGTCTTCGAGTGACACATAAAATCTGGACGATCCGGGATCACCCTGACGACCAGCTCGACCGCGCAGTTGGTTATCAATGCGTCTGCTTTCATGCCGTTCAGACCCAATAACATGAAGTCCGCCCGCATCTGTTACCTTTTTATGTTCTTCTTTCCAAATTTCAACTGCCTTTTCAAATTCTTTTTTTGAACTAAACATCACTTCTTCTGGTTTAGATCCTCCTAAGATAATATCAACTCCCCGTCCTGCCATGTTGGTTGCAACAGTCACTGCTCCCAATTTTCCTGCTTCAGCAATTATAAGGGCCTCCCGAAGGTGGTTTTTCGCATTAAGAAGTTGATGAGAAACTCCTTTTCGATTTAATAATTCACTGATGATTTCATTTTTGTCTATCGATGTCGTACCCACTAACACTGGTTGTCCGCGTTTGTGACATTCGATAATATCATTTGCAATTGCCACATACTTTGCTCTCGTTGTCTTATATACACTATCAGGAAAATCTTTCCGAACCATTGGTCTGTGCGTTGGGATAACAAGAACATCAAGGTTATAAATTTTCCTAAACTCCTCTGCTTCTGTAGCAGCAGTTCCCGTCATACCAGCTAATTTCTCGTACATTCTGAAATAATTTTGCAAAGACACTGTTGCGAGCGTTTTACTTTCCTGCTGAATCGCAACCCCTTCTTTTGCTTCAATTGCCTGATGAATCCCTTCACTAAATCTTCGTCCTGTCAAAAGCCGTCCAGTAAATTCATCAACTATAACAACCTGTCCGTCTTTGACAATATATTCTTTGTCTTTAATAAATAAAGTTCGCGCTTTGAGCGCTGCTTCGAGGTGATGGACTGTTTCAAAATCCTCTTCGTAGATATTTCCGAGTCCCATGACTTTTTCAACTTTCATGATGCCATGATCTGTAAGATGTGCGGTTCTCAACTTTTCATCAATAATATAATCAATTGTGGAAGTGAGCTTATCCACAATCTTTGCATATTCATAATATCGTTGGGTTGCCTCACTATCAGGAGCTGAGATAATATGCGGAGTTCGCGCCTCATCAATTAATACTGAATCAACCTCATCAACCACTGCATAATGAAATCCGCGTTGTGAAAGTTGGGACGCATCTGACACCATGTTATCCCGAAGGTAATCAAATCCAAACTCGCTATTGATGCCATAAGTAATATCCGCCCCGTACGCCTCCTTACGCGTCACCGGACGCAAATGTTTTAGTCTCCAATCACCTGCTTCTTTATCCTCGACGTCAGGGTCATACATAAATGACTGTTCGGAAATGATTGCCGATACAGACATACCAAGAAGGTGATACACAGGACCCATCCAACCGCAATCTCTGCGGGCAAGATAGTCATTGACGGTCACAAGATGCGCACCGCGACCCGATAATGCATTAAGATATAGGGCAGGTATTGCTGATAATGTTTTTCCTTCACCTGTCCGCTGTTCAGCAACTTTTCCATAGTGGAGTGCCAAAGAAGCAATCAACTGCACATCATAGTGGCGTTCTCCGATTGTCCGAAATGCAGCTTCCCTGACAAGAGCAAAAGCAACCGGAAGTAGATCATCGAGCATCTCTCCTGATGTTAACCGTGTTTTAAGCTCCGCAGTCTTAGAAGCAAATTCAGTATCTTTTAGTTTTTTAATTTCCTCTTCAAATAGATTAATTTTCTCAACAATAAGCCGGAGTTTTTTAATCTCCTTTTCATTGCTATCCAGTAATTTTCCTAAGAACTTAAACATTCCCTCAATTATACTATGGTTGCGTTGAAAAATCTGTTATTTGCGATACGAAAATCAGAAACATGAGAAAACAAACTTCGGAGCACCTGATCAAATTCCTCTGACTTTTTTTTATATTCACGGTCCTGCAGATAATTAATACACAAACTACTCTTTTTTGTAAGTTTTTTCTTACAATCTGATAAAAATGTTTTTGTTTTTACAAAATCAGGAACTGCATTGCCAACAAAAATGTCAACAATAATACAGTCATATTTTAAATTATTTTCTTGTACATATTTTATTGCGTCACCAGTAACAAAATGAATATATGAAATGTCACCTTGTAAAAAATATTTCTTGGCAATATCAATAATCACTGGGTCGACATCAACACCGGTTATTTGAGCGTACGGAAATTGAGTATGCAGTAGTTCGATGACTGTGCCACCGCCAACACCTAAAATCAAAATATTTTTCAATTGAAAATTAGATGTGTTGAATTTCTTAAACGCACCTTTCCATAATGATTGAATATACCGTCCAGATTGTACTGAACCATTCACAAGAAGTTTTTTCATTCCATACTCATCATTAACTCGGATATGCGTATTATAAATCGTAGAAAACTCCGCAAGTTTTTGAGGAATAATATAAGAAAGAAGACGACTCACCGAGAAATCACTTCCTTCCCGACAAAGGGAACGAGGACTTTCGGAACACGGATCGAACCATCTTTTTGCTGATAGTTCTCAAGAATCGGAATAAGAATCCGTGGAGATGCAATGGCTGTGTTATTAAGCGTATGGCAAAAAACCATTTTTCCATCCTTTGTACGATATCGTATTTTCAGTCTTCTTGCCTGAAAATCTCCCATAAATGAATCGGACATTGTTTCTCCATAAGCGTTCCGTGACGGCATCCACGTTTCGATGTCATATTTTTTTACCTGTGGCTCACCCATGTCTCCGGTGCACATCGAAAGAATGCGATAGGGTAATTCAAGATCTCTAAGAATTTCTTCTGCATTAGCCAATAACTCTTCTAATAGAGTAAGTGATTTACTCGAATCAGCAGTTGAAATAATTACTTGTTCAATCTTGTTAAATTGGTGCAACCGATAGATCCCTTTTGTATCTTTTCCATAACTTCCCGCTTCTCTTCGAAAACACGGTGAAAAGGCAACAAATTTTTTTGGTAAATCTTTTTCTAATAGAATTTCATCAGATAAATATGAAGTTACAGGTATTTCTGCAGTACCAGAAAGATAAAGATCATCCTTTTCTAAATGATAAATTTCGTCTCTACCCCATGGAAGCTGTGCATTTCCAAACAATGTAAATTCTTTTACAAGAGCTGGAGCAATAAGTGGTGTGTATCCTTTTTCAACAAGTTTCCGTAGTGTGTAATTCAGGATACCCATTTCCAAAAGCACCGCTTCGTTTTTCAGAAAGTATGCACGGAATCCTCCGACTTTTGTTCCGCGTTCAAAATCTATCAAATCATTTTTCTTTGCGAGCTCTATATGATCACGGATCGTATAATCAAATACTGGCATCTCTCCCCACTTCCGCACCTCAACATTTCCCGACGCGTCTTTGCCTACCGGCACTGACTTATCCGGAACATTCGGAACGGTAAAAAGAACCACTTGCAGTTCTTCTTCAACTTTTTTCAACTCCTCTTCAAGACCTTTTAACGATTCTTTTATCTGTTTCCCTTCAACACGAGCGATTTCAATTGGTTTCTTGCTGATTTCATTCCTTTGAGCGCGTAAATCATCGACTGATTTGGTTAATTTCCGCCTTGTTTCATCGAGCGTTACCAATCTCTCCCAATCAACCATACGGTTCTTATTGATTGCCGCCGTTTTGCACAACTCTAAATTTTCTTTGATAAAATTAATATCTAACATAGTGTTTTCTTTATAATAGGCTTAAGGTCCTCTATTGCCTTTCTTCTATGATTATACGTTCTATTTTCTTCTTCGGTCAATTCGTCGTGATTGTAAAACTTTTTTAACTTGGGTAAATATAACAAAGATCTGTAAGGAAATCCTTTCCATCGATTTTTTGACGGTGTAAGTGGAATCATACCACGAATGAGTCCTTCACTCGTATAGATCTCTCCTGACGGAAGCACAAACGCAAGAACAAGATGGAGTTGCGCGCCCCGCTTAGACTCTTGAACGCCTTGTAAACGCTTCATTGCATACTGAATGAGTTCTTCGTCCTCATTATCCTTCGTTCCATGAATCCATCGATGTGATTTGACTCCGGGTTCTCCATTTAATGCATCTATTTCAAATCCTCCATCATCAGCAAGCGTTGGTAATCCTGATTTTTGCGCATAAAATCTTGCTTTCAAAATTGCGTTTTCTTTAAATGTCGCTCCTGTTTCTTCAACTATATCTGTAATCCCTACATCAGAAAGAGAGACAAGAGTAAGCGGTAAATCAGAAAGAAATCCGCGCAGTTCCGCAAGTTTTCCAGGATTTGTAGTAGCCACCAGTAATGTTTTCATATTATTTCTCCATTTCCGGATGATACAAAGCTCCGCCGTAAGCAAGTACCAGTTTATATTTTGACACCAACTTCTTTATCCGCTCATCCCATTCCAATCGATATTCTTTATTATTGGACATTCGGAATATATCAATTGTTTTTTCGTCAATTCCCTTTAATTCTTTTTCTAACCGCTTCAAAATGTATGGGCTGGCATTAAAATATTCAACAACAAGAGATGTATTTCCGGTCTCAGCTATCTGATTGAATAGCTGATCCAAAGCACGTTCGTCCGTAAGAATATGCGGAAGGAGCGGACCTACAAACGCGTATGTATGCAAACCAGCTTCTTTCAATGTACGCAGCGCCTTCAGCCGAACGCTTACTGGTGGAGCAAATTTTTCAAAATATCGGGAAACATCATCATCAGTCGACGTAATAGTGAGTCCTACTGAAAAACGAGGAGTTTTTTTGAAAAAATCAATATCCCGAAGAAGTAAATCAGATTTTGTCAGTATGTGAACTTGACCTTGATAACCGTACGCCAACAGCGCTTCCAGGCATTTTCTTGTCAGTTTATATTTTGCTTCCAAACCCTGATACGGATCAGTCACAGAACTAAACCATATTACATTCTCCTTCCCTTTGTCGGGAAGTTTTTGTATTTCTTTCGCAAGAAGTTCGGGTGCATTTATTTTAGCAAACACATACGAACCCCAATCTTCATTTTTCTTTCCGACAAACCGCCCCATGAAACTCGCGTAACAATACACACATCCGAACGCGCATCCGATATACGGATTGACCGTATAATCAAAATCAACATTTTTCAGTGTCGTTTTTGTAAGAATCGACTTCGCGGTTATTTCTTTTATCTCCATAAAAGCGAAATTATACTTCCGGACGGAGAGTTGGGAACGGAATGACTTCTTTAATGGATTTCGCATCAGTTAAAAGCATGACGAGCCGATCAATTCCAATGGCAATACCGCATGTTGGAGGAAATCCATGTTCTATTGCTTCAAGGTAGTCATTGTCTGTTTGATGCGCTTCTGTAAATCCCGCCTTCTCCCTCTTTTTTTCATCCATGAACCGTTTTTTCAAATCGATTGGGTCATTCAGCTCTGAATAGTTATTTCCAAGTTCTGATCCAAACGCAAACATTTCAAACCGTTGGGTAAAACGCGGGTCATCACATTTTTTAGCTAAGGGAGATACTTCGATGGGATAGTCATAGATAATGGTCGGTTGAATAAGTTTCGGTTCAACCAGTTCTTCAAATACAAACGCAATGCATTCACCGATTGTTTTCATTGTTTTGAGCGTTTTCATCTTATTCTCAACAATAGCGAGTTTTTGAATTGCATTTTTTGACTCCGCGACAGTTTTCCAACTTAGTGGCTTGATATTGACAAATTTTTCAATGGAATCAACCATGGTATAACGTGCCCATGGCCGTTTGACACTCATTTGAATATTCTGATACGTAAATTCTGTTGCTCCAAGTGAACGTTTGGCGACAAACTCGATTATTTCTTCAATAATATCCATACCATAGACATAATCCTGATACGCAATCTGGGCTTCAAACATCGTAAATTCTGGATTATGGTCATGATCAATTCCTTCATTCCGAAATACTTTCGTTATTTCAAACACTTTTTCAAATCCACCGACAATCAAACGTTTCAAATACATTTCATCAGAAATTCTTAAATAAAAATTTGCATCAAGCTCGTTATGATGAGTAGAAAATGGCTTTGCAAATCCTCCACCGTAAATCGGCTGGAGTGTCGGGGTCTCTATTTCTAAAAATCCACGGTTCGTCAAAAAATCACGGATTGCATCAATAATTTTACTTCGAAGTACTATTCGCTCTTTCACATCGGCATTCAAAATTGTATCAAGATACCGCTTCCGATACCGTTCCTCTATATCCGTAAATCCATGCCATTTATCTGGAAGCGGCAAGATTGCTTTTGTTATGATCTGAAAATCATGAGTAAATACGGACAATTCCCCTGCTTGTGTCTTTCCTACTTCTCCTTGAACTGAAATAAAATCTCCGATATCCAAAAATGACAGGATTTGGAATGATTCTTTTTTACAAACATCTTCTTTGACAACAACCTGCATCTGACCCGTTTCGTCCTGAATATCAAAAAACACAATTTTGCCGTGTCCCCGCTGCCTTGTTATTCTTCCTACTACAGCTACGTCATTTCCGACATTTTCTCGAGCTACAACAATAGTTTGAGAACGGGTAATTTTTGAGGGATATGGATTAATTCCCTTTTTTCGCAAAGCATCAAGCTTGTTAATTCTGGTTAGACGAAGTTCGTCGAGTGTCGGCATATTCTTATTTTATCAGAAAATGCCGAAATTATTCTATCTCAACAATTTTATAGAGAACTTTTCCAGCTGGGGCTTCTACTTCTGCTGTCTCTCCTACCTTTTTTCCCATGAGGGCTTTGCCTAAGGGAGATGAATGGGAAATTTTTTTGTTTGATGGATCTGCTTCCCACTCACCTACTAGATGAAAAATGTCTTTTTTACCATTTAAGTGAATTGTCACTTTACATCCAACATCCACAAGTCCTTTTGGATGAGACGTAATGATTTTTGCACCATGAAGAATTTCCTCAAGTTCGGCAACTCTTCCGTCAATAAACGCGAGATCCTGTTTTGCCGATGCATACTCACTATTTTCACTTAAATCTCCCAGTTCACGGGCATCAGAAAGCCGGACAACAGCTGCCGGTCTTTTTATTGCTACCAGATCTTTGTATTCAACCTGCAATTCTGCAAGTCCCTGCTTTGTGAGTAATGGTCTATCCATAAATAAGGCTAAAAAAACCTCCCGCGAGTCTTTAATAATGAACTGTTGGGAGCTACAACAATGGTAAAGTTTATCGAAGTTCCCTTGTGATGTCAAGAGGATATTGATAGAATTAGCTATAACTTTCGCCGCGTTCGTATAACGGTTAGTACGGTAGATTCTCAATCTATCAACAAGGGTCCGACTCCCTTACGCGGCACAAAAGTCAAAAATCTGTTATAATGCGGATAGAAAGGAGACAAACTACTATGACTGGTACAATTAAAGTAAAAACAGATAGAGGATTTGGTTTTATCGCCCGCGATGGCGAAACAAAAGACCTTTTCTTTCATTCGACAGATTTAAGTGGCGTTACATTTGACGCGCTTCAAGTTGGAGCAAAAGTTGAATTTGACGTTGTGGATGGAGAAAAAGGACCAGCTGCAAAGAATGTAAAACTAGCAGCGTAATTTGCTTTTTAAAAAGTAATACAAAAAACCTTGCGTAAGTGAGGTTTTTTTGTGCTACAATTTGGCATACATGTCAAAAAAACGAACGAGTATTGGTCGATTTATTATATTTCTTTTTTTTCTCACATTACTTATTATTGTTTTGTATCAAACTTTTAGGCTAATAAAAAAAGAGCCTATCATTTCCCCCATTCCGCCTAATGAAAAAGTAGCAGTAAATATCTTTTCGTTTCTTTCCAAAAAAAAAGACCCGGACGAACTTAAAAAGCTAATCAAACAAAAAATTGGGCTTGACTGGAAAAATTATTCTATCCTGGTTGTTGATACGAAATCAGATTTCCGGGTTGCCATCAATGACACGGAAATGTTCACTGCTGCATCAGTCAACAAAATTCCAATTCTCGCTGCGTTATATATAGGAATTCAAAATACTGATATTGACCCTGATACCGTTATAACAGTGCAGGAAGAAGATATCCAGGATTATGGAACAGGATCAATCCGCTATGACGGCGCCGGATCAACATATACCATTAAAACCCTTGCGCGGCTCATGATGCAACAAAGCGATAATACAGCTGCATATATTCTTGCTAATCACATTATTAGATTGGATACAATCCAATCACTTCTGAACGAGTGGGGCATGACGCAAACAGACATGATAAATAATAAAACAGCAAATAATGATGTTTATAAAATTATTAAAAAAATCTATCAAGGAAATATTGCAAATCCAGCATACACACAGGAAATGCTTGCGTTTTTCAAAGATACGGAGTTTGAAGACCGAATTCCAGGACTTTTACCTAAAACCGTGCAGGTATACCATAAAATCGGATCGGAAATTGGATATATGCATGACGTTGGGGTCGTTGTCGCTCCGAGCATTACGTATTATATTGGAATTTTCACGAGTGATATAACGAATGAAAAAGAGGCAACAAAACTGATGGCAGAGGTATCAAAACTTGTATATGACTACATAAAGTGAGAAAACTGGATGCTGAAACAAGTTCAGCATGGCAAATAATAAACTATCGAAACTTATTTACGATTATATGAAGTAAGAGCTATCTTCAACACTTCATCCATGTGCTCAACAAAATGAAATGTTAAATCGCTCGTTACATCTTTTGGAATATCCTCTAAATCTTTTTTATTGCTTTTCGGAAGTATCACTGTCCGAATACCAGCACGGTGTGCGGCAATCACTTTTTCTTTTACTCCTCCTATTTCCAATACACGCCCTCGCAGGGTTACTTCGCCGGTCATTGCAAGATTACGCTTCACGGGAATTTTCGTAAAGGCAGAAACTATTGCCGTCGTAATAGCTGCTCCTGCTGACGGACCGTCCTTGGGGACGGCTCCTTCAGGCACATGCACATGAACATCGACTTTCTGGAAAAATTTCTCATTTAATCCGAAGTTCTTATATTTACTTCGAACGTAGGACATGGCAGCCTGTCCTGACTCCTTCATGACATCCCCTAATTGTCCGGTGAGCGTTAACGCTCCGCGACCAGGCATGAGTGCCACTTCTATAAACAAAATCTCTCCTCCTGCTTCTGTCCACGCCATGCCGGTAGACATACCGATCTCGTCTTTTTTCTCGGCAAGCATTGACGTGAACTTTGTCGGTCCTAAATATGTATGGAGATCGGTTGGCGTAATATGAAACACTTCCTGATGTTTTCCGTTATCAGCTATCTTCCGTGCAACTTTTCGATAAAGTCCTGCAATTTCCCGCTCCAAATTCCTCACTCCTGCTTCTCTGGTGTACCTGCGGATAATCTCCATGATTGCAGAATCAATGAATGTCACTGTTTTTTCCGGTATTCCATGGACACTGCGTTGTTTGTCAACAAGATAATCCTTTGCAATATGAAACTTCTCTACTTCTGTGTAGCCCGGGAAATGAATAATTTCAAGCCGGTCCCGAAGCGCTGGCGGAATCGTATCGAGAATATTGCAGGTTGTAATAAAAAACACATCAGATAAATCAAATGGAACATCCAGATAGTGATCGGAAAATGCATAATTTTGTTCCGGATCTAACGCCTCAAGAAGTGCACTGGACGGATCTCCGCGAAAATCCGCTCCCACCTTGTCAATCTCATCAAGCATAAACACAGGGTTTTTCGTCCCCGCTTGTTTAATCCCTTGAATGATTCTTCCTGGTAATGCTCCGACATACGTTCTTCGATGACCACGGATCTCTGCTTCATCCCGAATGCCCCCTAACGACATTTTGACAAATTTCCTTCCAATTGATCTTGCTATTGATTTCCCAATTGAAGTTTTTCCAACGCCTGGAGGACCCACAAAACACAAAATTGTGGGCGAAGATTTTTTTGCTTTTGGAACTTTTTCATCAGGTTGCTCTTTATTTTTTAATTTTAGTACAGCCAGATATTCCAAAATACGCTCCTTAATTTTTTTCAGTCCATAATGATCCTCATTTAATACGCGTTCAGCGTCTTTAATTTGAACATTATTCGGAGTCGCAATTGCCCAAGGAAGCTCAATGAGCGTATCAAGGTATGTCCGAACGTAGGATGTTTCCGGATTATACTGAGACATTTGCGAAAGCCGTGACAATTCCTTTTCTGCTTTTTTCCGTACATCCTCAGGCATCCCTGCTTTTTTTATTTTATCTGCAAGTTCTTTGATTTCTTTATTTTCATCATTGTCCCCTAATTCCTTCTCTATTGTTTTAATCCTCTCCCTTAGTACCTGTTCTTTGATATTTTTGTCAAACTTCGCTTGTGTTTTGTTTGCGATATTTTGTTCAAGCTCTAAAACTTTCACTTCTCGGGAAAGATAAAATGTCTCCTTTGATAATCGTTCTTTAACTGAATCCATTTCCAAAAGCTCTTGCCGTTCACTTGGTTTGATATCCAAAATACTTGCTAGTTGGTAAGACAAAGTAAGGGGTTGTGTGCCAGACATAATATTCATAAATGTCAGGAAGTCTATTGTCTTACCAAGTTTTACAGCAAGCCGAAGCTGAGTAGTTAAATGATTAAACAGCGCTTTTGACTCATCATCTTCTTCAACTGTATCCATCCGTTCATACCCACGGGCAACAAAAAAAGGTTCGACTGCTTCATAGGTTCCGATTTCAACTTTAACAAGACCACGGACAAGGGCATTAATCTCTCCTTCATTTTTGAGCATCTGCACGACCTCTCCCATGACACCAATTGTATGAAGATCTGATGGAACCGGATCGTTGATATTCTGGTTTCTCTGCATAACAAACAACACTTTTTTTCCAGTATTTTGGGCGGCTTCAATTGAGGCAACAGATCGTTGACGGCCGAAGGTTAAAATCATCTCGGTATTTGGAAATACAATCCCATCCCGAATTGGTACAACAGGAAGTAAATATTCTTTTGGTTGTAGTATATCTGTCATAGAATCACGATTATTAGCACTCTAGTATAACAACTGCTAAAACCCCTGTCAACCTATGTAAATTGCATGACAGTTTTCTGAATTTCTGCTACTGGAATAGAACGCAAGTACAATGGTTTATTCTCGAGGCTCATCTCACGTTCTTCACTTGTCGGAAGTTCTGTTTGAAAAAACACACCAAGCGGTATTGTATCCCCCCATTGTCGTGCTATTCCAATTGCCGCGAGTCTGTCACGCAATTTTTCTCCTGTTATGTTCACTTTTTGTACTCGTTTCCGATACCACTCATACGTGTGGACTTTATCAAATGTTACGCATGGTTGCAAAACATCGACAACAGAAAAGCCTTTGTGTGAAATGGCTTTTTCGATAAGTTCTGTAAGTCCAACAATATCTCCAGCAAACCCCCGAGCTGCAAACGTACCGCCTGATAGTATGGACAACGTCGAAGGATTAAACGGAGGATCGACAACCCCTGCCGGCGTAGACTTTGTCAAAAATCCAATTTCAGCGGTCGGAGATGCCTGACCCGTGGTCAAACCGTACACTTCGTTATTATGAACAAGTACTGTTATATTTGGATTTCTCTTTGCTGCATGAATAAAATGATTTCCTCCCTCCCCTAAGCAGTCTCCATCTCCGGAGACAACAATGACGCGTAGATTTGAATTAGCAAGTTTCATCCCCTGCGCAAGAGGGATAGCCCGTCCATGAAGTCCTTGAACTCCATACACATGCATCCAATCTCGCATATTTCCGTGACACCCAACACCATAAACAATAACAACGTCCTCTCTCGGAATAGCTAGCTTCGTCAATGCATTTTTAAGAGCCAACCAGATACCGAAATTTCCACATCCAGGACACCACGTTGGTTTTGTTGATGTAATAAATTTATCTTCCATAGTTAATTTATTGAGTTGTTAATTTGTTTACAATCTCCTCTGCTGTCCATTGTCTTCCGTTGAATTTGAGCCATTTTTCTTTTATCGCAATTCCTGTTGCTTCTTTAATGACGCTTGCAAGTTGTCCTGTGGCATTTTGCTCCACACAAATTAAACGCTTTTCGCGGGCAAGCATTTCACCAATACTCTCAGGAATCGGATATACCCATGCAACATGCATGTGTTTAACCTTTTTTCCTTCTCTTGCAAGTATGGACACTGCTTCTTTCAAAACACCTTTGAGCGATCCAAATGATAGGAATGTTATATCGGCATCGTCTGATCCATACACGACAGGAACAAATGCTTTTTGAAGAATCGCTTGAACCTTTTTGAGTCGTTTGTTAACTTGTGCAACTCGCATCCCTGCATCTTCTGTCGTATATCCGTCTTCATCGTGCTCGTAAGAGTTGGCAATATATTCTCCAAATTTCATTCCAGGAAGGCTTCGTATAGACACTCCAGTTTTGGTTCTTAAATCATATCTTTTACATAACTGGGAATCTTTTATATCCGAAACGTTCACTGTTGTTTTTGAAACAGTTTGTTTTATATCACCGACGGCCTTCTCTGATAATTGCCACTGGGTTTCATTGAGATATTTATCCGTAAGGATAATAACTGGTATATGGAATTCATCTGCAAGATCAAAAGCCTTTTTTGTCAACACATATCCTTCTTCAACATCTCCAGGAGCAAGCACTATTCGTGGAAATTCTCCGTGGCCCGCGTACATAGCCATCGTGAGTTCTCCTTGTTCGGTCCAGGTTGGCATGCCTGTCGCTGGGCCTGGCCGCATACCAAGATCAATAACAAGCGGTACTTCCATAATTCCGGTCATAGATACTGCCTCAACCATGAGAGCAAATCCGCCTCCAGAGGTAGCCACCATGCTTCGAGCTCCAGCAAGGGATGCGCCAACGGCCATATTAATTCCTGCTATTTCATCTTCCGGCTGTTTATACACGATATTAAATTTTTTTGCATTGTCAGTAAAAAATGGAATAAGCGCATTAATGGGGGTCATCGGATAAATAGCCGCAAATTTCATACCACCCGCTATTGCTCCTAGACCAACTGCTTCACAAACGTTCATAATGAGCTTTGGGTCTTTGATCTTTCCTTTTGCAAGAACATGAGTTACAACCGAAGCATAATTTGTTTTCGCATACGTATATCCTGCTGTCGCAATGTCAATATTTTCCTGTATTACTTTCTCGCCCTTTTTCGCAAACAGGTCTTTGATAACGGATGTTAAAAAAGTAAGGTCTTTACCAAGAAAAACCATGGTCGCCCCGAGTGAAAAAGTATTTTTTGCAAGAGCGGTCGGAAAAGGAATGGCAATACATGTTACCTCTTTTCCTATTTCTTCTTTTGTCCATTCATAATCCTTTGGATCATAGAGAACAAGCGCACCTGGTGCTAATTGTTGTTTATGAAACTCAACAGTTTCCTTATTCAGAGAAACTAATATGTCTATAGACTGCTTGGGTGCAAAAATTTCACTAGTTGAAATACGGAGAGACACAAAATTATGACCACCTCTTATCAGTGATGGATATTCATTTGAAGCAATCACGCCATAATTTCCTCGTGAACACGCTTTCGCTAACATTGACCCAGCAATGTTTATCCCAAATCCTGCTTCGCCGCCTATTGCCCATGTGAGCTCTTGTATCATAATTATGGAAAAATTTGCTTTCCCGTATCGTCAATTATTTTAATTGCAGCTACCGGACATCCTTTTGCAGCGTCCAGAAGCGCCTCATCTGATTCCTCTCCAGCGCTGTCAAGGAAAATTGCTTTTGCCTCACTATCAAGGGCATAGGCATGTGGTGCAAGAGCCACACAGGTTGCCGCACCAATGCAGGCGCTGCGATCAATGATCATTGTGTACTTACGAACTTTTTTTGTTGTATCCATAGAATTCTATTATACCGTATTTCCTATTGCTTTTTGAATAACCTCAAGAGGGAGAACTGCGCATTTAACTCTTGAGGGTGTTAACGTCGTTCCCAACATCTTTATGATATTCTCAGTGTTCATTTTTTTTGCTGCAGCAATTGATTTTCCAATAAGCGCATCTGTAAGCATTGATGCAGATGCCATGCTAATGGCACACCCGTTTCCGGAAAACCCAATGTCAACGATCTTCTTTGATTGAGCATCAATATATAATTCCATCGTAATCGTATCACCGCAAGAAGTGTTGTAAAGCGTCGCCTTCGCATTGTTTTTTAGAACAGTTCCAAAATGATGCGGATGTTTATAATGATCTAAAATGATATCTCTATATATGTCCATGTTAACGAAAAATCTTAATAACTTTTTTTATTCCTGCAACGAGCGCATCGATATCCTCGCGAGTTGTATATATATAAAAGGAAGCACGGCAAGTAGCCCCAATGCCTAAATGCTCATGAAGCGGCATCGCACAGTGGTAGCCGACACGAATACAAATATTATCTTCATTGAGAAGTTGTGCAACATCATGCGGGTGAACTCCGGCTACATGAAACGCGACCACCCCCCCTCGATTTTTTGCCTCTTTCGGACCAAAAATCTTTATTCCTGAAATCTTTTGTAACTGTTTCAGTGCATATGTTGTTATTGCAATTTCATGTTTCCTCACGTTTTTCATTCCTAATTTGGATAAATAGTCAACGGCTGCGCCAAGACCAATTGCGCCTTCTATATATGGTGTTCCTGCTTCAAATTTATGTGGCACGTCATTAAATGATGTTTTGTCTTTATGCACTTCCCGAATCATGTCGCCACCGAATAAGAATGGGGGCATGTCTTCTAATATGTTCTTTTTTGCCCACAGAACGCCAATACCACTTGGACCTAACATCTTATGGCCTGAAAATGCAACTGCATCTGCCCCCCACTGAACGACATCAATAGGATAATGAGGAGCTGCTTGTGCTGCATCAACAACGACAAAACAATCTGGGTTTGCTTTTTTCACAATCTTCACAATTTTTCCGATATCTGGGATTATACCCAATACATTCGAAGCAGCAGTTATTGCAAATAGTTTTGTTTTCGAAGTAATGAGTTTTTTCAACTCATCACAGTCTAATTCTCCATTCATTCCGACATTCCAAATATGAAATTTACAACCATGGGTATTTGCGTATTGTTGCCACGGGACAAAATTTGCATGATGTTCCATGATCGTCGTGACGAGATTATCTCCCCTTTTTACGTGATACGGTAAATAACAGTAAGAAAGCAGACTCAGAGACTCATCTGTATTTTTTGTAAATACGATTTCTTCTTTTTTGGCGCTAATAAATCTCGCAATTTTTTCCCTCGCTCCTTCATATTTACACGTCGCCTCTTCCGACAATGTGTAAATTCCTCGAAACACATTTGCGGTAAATTTCTTATAATAATCATTCACCGCATCAATAACAGACGCAGGCTTCAATGATGTAGCTGTCGAATCTAAATAGACAATGGATTTCCCATTAATTTTTCTGGATAGTAAAGGGAAATCTTTCCTGATTTTATTTGCGCTAATCATATAAGTTATTTTTGATTATACCATCAATAAATCCTCTCACAATCATCTTGCGTGCTTGCAACCGCGAAATTCCGCGACTCTGTAAATACAAAAGCTCTGTTTCTGAAATAGGTTTTACAGTTGCTCCATGAGTGCATTTCACATCATGGTTGAGTATTTCTAAGATAGGACTTGTGTGAATTTGTGATGTGTCACTAAGCAGCATTGTCTCGTTTTTCTGATACGCGTCAACATACCTTGCATGTTTTTCGATACGAATTGTCCCTTCATACGTCACGCAAGACCCTTCTGAGATAACAGACCGAATCAACAAATTACTTTTTGACTGTGGATAGTTGTGAATCTGCTTTGTTCGAATAATAATGTTCGTATGCGGCTTTGGCATCACCAGTCCGACGATCTCTGCCGAGCTGTTTTTTCCTTGGAAAATAACTTCCAAATCAAATGAGTGATCAACAATAAACTTAATTTTTTTATTCTTTCCCTCCGCAATACGATATATTTTTCGTTTCATAATTACCCCACGCTTCCTTCCATCCGAAGACCAATGAGCCTATTTAATTCAACTGAATATTCTAAAGGTAGTTCTTTGACGACAGGTTCTATAAATCCATTTACAATCATGGACTGCGCCTCACGAGCATTAATTCCACGGCTTGTAAGATACAATAACTGCTCGTCGCTTATTTTTGATACTGTTGCTTCATGCTCCATAGAGGCTGTTTGCTCCTGAATATCCATTGTTGGATAGGTATCTGAACGTGAATATTTATCAATAATAAGCGCGTCGCACACAACTCTACTTTTGGCCTCCTTTGCCCCATGTACAATCTTGACCATTCCTCTATATGATGTTCTGCCACCAGACCGACAAATAGATTTGGAAATAATTTCTGATGTAGTTTCCGGCGCGATATGGATTGCTTTTGCACCTGCGTCCTGAATTTGTCCCACTCCCGCATAAGCAATAGACAACACCTGACCCCTTGCTTTCCGACCAACCAAATACACACTTGGATATTTCATAGTGAGTTTACTTCCTAAATTGCAATCAACCCATTCCATAGTTCCTTCTTCTTCCACTAGCGCACGTTTTGTTACCAAGTTATACACATTTGTACTCCAGTTTTGGACAGTCGTATATCGCACCCGCGCTCCTTTTTTCACAATGATTTCAACAACCGCACTATGCAGGGAGTCTGTCGAATATATTGGGGCAGTACAGCCTTCACTGTAGTGCACAAAACTCCCCTCGTCGGCAATAATGAGTGTCCGTTCAAACTGCCCCATATTTGCTGCATTAATCCGAAAATACGCCTGTAGCGGTAATTCGACTTTCACTCCTTTTGGGACGTAAATAAATGATCCTCCAGACCAAACAGAAGAGTTTAGTGCCGCAAACTTATTATCACCAACTGGGATAACTGTACCAAAATAACGTCTCACAAGTTCTGGATACTCCCGTACTGCCGAATCCATGTCAAGAAAAATGACCCCTTTTTTTGTAAGCGTCTTCTGCACGCTTTTGTACACAACTTCTGATTCATATTGCGCACTCACTCCTGAGAGATACTTTTTTTCCATCTCTGGAATTCCAATCTTGTCGTACGTCTCTTTGATACTTTTCGGAAGTTTGCTCCATGACTGCGCCTGACTCACAATAGGCTTCAGGTAATAATAAAAATCATTGAATGTTAATTCTGACAGATTCGGTCCCCATCCTGGCATTCTCTTTTTTGAAAAAACGTCAAAACTTTTCAGTCGAAATTCTCGCATCCAATCTGGCTCTCCTTTTTGAAACGAGATATCTGCAACAATTTCCTTGTGTAATCCTTTTTTTGATTTGTACGTATACGCATCTTTCGTATGAAAACCAAATGCATATGGGGAAGGAAGAAAGGTTGTTTTCATAGTCCCGCATAGCCTTTGCGTTCAATAATAGAGGCAAGTTGATGATTTCCTGTTTTTACTAATTTTCCTTTTGAAAGCACATAAACAACATCAACAGGTATGTACGAAAGAAGCCGTTTATAGTGGGTAATCATGATGACTCCGGTTCCAAATTCTTTCAGCATGTTTATTCCCTGTGCGACAACTTTCAGCGCATCGACATCAAGACCGGTATCAATTTCATCAAATATCGCAAGCTTTGGCTTTAAAACAAGCGCCTGCAACAGTTCAATTTTCTTTTTTTCGCCTCCTGAGAATCCGTCGTGAATGCTCCGATTAAGAAGTATTGATTCAATATGCAATGTTTTTGCATGTTGTTTTAAAATGCTCATGAATTGTTCAATCTTCATTAATTGATGTGTTTTTTGATATGCGGTTCGAAGTAGATGAACAACGCTAACACCGGGAATGGCAACTGGCGACTGATAAGAAAGAAATAATCCGAGTCGTGCTCGCTCTTCAGTTACTACCTTTTCTATGTTTGTAAGATTAAATAAAATACTTCCCTGAATGGTATATTCAGGATTTCCCAATAGAACGTGTGCGAGCGTTGATTTACCGCTTCCGTTTGGTCCCATGATTGCATACACCTTTGAAGAAGAAAAGGAAAGAGAGATATCATGAAGTATTTCTTTGCCTTCTTTCGTTTTAGCCGACAGATGGGAAATAGTAAGATGTGATGTTTTCATTCTTTTATTAATTGATCAATTGTAATATTGGAGCAGTACGTATGAAAAGCATTGGAAATAAAATGCCTAATTTTTTGTGGCAAACAGTTTGGATGCAAAGGACAAACACGGGAATTGCCAGAAATTACATCTTTATCTTCCTTTCCCACAGCCTGAAGAATATTAAGTACCGATATAGCTGACGGAACGTTGGCAAGTACATATCCACCCCCTGCTCCTTCTTTGCTATCAATAATGCCATTATGTCTCAAAAGGCGGGCGACTTTCTTTAAAAAAAGAAGTGATATCCCGTGTTCTCGTGATATATCAGATAAAGGTATGTGTGCATCAGGGTGTGATGCAATTGTTGATACGAGAAGGATAGCTACTTCTTCACCACGTGTAAGTTTCATACTTCGGGTTACTCAGTATAAATAACTGATACTAATATGGTATCAGTTCTATAACTCATCTGCAACCCGATCATTTTTCCCCATAAACACCTCATGGGGTCCTTGCATGCGCAAAATAAACCATTCCTGGTTGTGCTGTGGATGCTTGTCAAAGGAAATAAAATGATCCACATTTTCCTTCTGCGACTCATGACACAAAAGAGCTTTCCCTTTTGCAAGTTTTGTATCTGTTATATCAATAACAGTTGTCACAAACTTATCAGCAGTTCCCCTCCATGGAAGACCAAATGACTCTTCCGGAATTTGTTTTTCCTTTTGTAAAAACACAACAACGCTTGTTGGCATACAGCTATAGTAAAGCTTCGCATCCTTATCCTCTGGATCCACATCTCCAAAGGCTCGTTTAAACGCATCTTCTTTCCACACGTATCCCCGACCCTTACGACTAACAACTCCGGTCTTAATTTCTTCAAGGGACTGTGTATATTTTTGGAAGGCAAATGTGGTTGCATAACACACCTTGATATGATCTGGATGATTGCTCATGCCTGTTGTATCGTGAGTAATGACAATATCTGGCATGAATCCTTCCATCTTTTTAACAATCAAATCTTCGAGTGTTCCTGGAGTTACAGACTTCAACTCCCCGTCCGGCTGATTCAAAAATTGTATATGCCCAATACCTAATATTTTTCCTGCCCGTTCAACCTCAACATCTCTCCCGACGCCGTTTGTTACGCAAATAAGTTCCACATGCCACCCACGGCCAGTATACAGAGCCACGGTACCTCCTACAGTAAATGATTCGTCATCAGGATGGGCAAAAACAAGAAGCATCTTCTTCATCGTGGTACAATTCTATCATGAATACAATCCCAATCGTATATACAGCTGACTGGAAGGAATATAACCTCCTAGACTCAGGGAACGGAGAAAAACTTGAATCGTTTAATGGATACACGATGATTCGACCTGATCCGAGAGCCATCTGGAGTCACCATCTTCCCCAATCTTCCTGGGATAATGCCGATGCAACATTTATACGAACCGATAGTGAACATGGAGATTGGAAGATAAGAAAAGAAACTCCTCATCCATGGACACTTCACTATCACGATTTAAAATTCAAACTCCATCCAACAGATTTCAAACACGTTGGTGTATTTCCTGAACAGGCAACAAACTGGAATTGGGTTAAAAAACAGTTAACAATTAACAATTCACAATTAACAGTTCTTAATTTGTTTGGGTATACGGGAGCGGCGACGGTGGCGGCAACAAAAGCTGGAGCACATGTGACTCATGTAGATAGTTCTAAACCATCAATTACCTGGGCGCATGAAAATTGCGATTTAAACGCCATACCTCAAACGCAAACTCGATGGATTGTCGAAGATGCATATAAATTTGTTTTGAATGAAACAAAACGGAAGAGTCAATATTCCGGAATTATTCTTGACCCACCACGGTTCGGCCACGGAACAAAAGGAGAAATCTGGAAATTAACAGAAGACTTACCTACTCTTCTTTACGCAATCAAAAAAATTCTCAAACCAACACATTCATTTGTTCTTTTGAATGTCTACACTGCGGATTTATCAGCACTTGCCATTTACAATCTCATGAACAATGTGTTTTCAGAATTCAAAGGAACGTGTGAGTTGGGGGAACTGGCAACAAAAGAAGAGGGTTCAGACCGTTTTCTTCCGCAAGGAATTGTGGCTCGGTGGACGACTCGTTAGAGAAATTTCTTTGATATATACGCAATAAAAAATCCTACTGATGCTCCAAAGATTGGTCCCCAGAGAAATTCAAGAATCAAAGTGTTTTTAAACGCCTGAACCGATATGGCAAGTATCCCAGCAATGGAACCCATGAGCACTGCTTCCTTTGTTTTTGGTTTTCCTTTTGTTTTATACAGAACAATAAACAGAATTGCTGAAACGAGAAGAAATTGAGAAAGAAGTCCTACAAATGAAATAATGGGCATCTTTCCAGAAATAACGAAGTTCCAAAGAGCATCAATGATGCTCGTTCCGATGAAAGCAAGCACATACACAAGAAATATTCTCATGCTTTTTGTAAGTATACCATATTGTTATTATTCTTCATTTTTGTCTCTCAAATAAGACAACTACTCCTTGCGCTTGTGGTCCTAGATGGACTGATAGTGTTGGTGTAATTGTGACATTTTCTCGTTGTGTATTAGAATCCTTTCCAGACAAATTATCATAAATTTCATCGATTTCTTGACTCAAATTCACTCTTCTTTCTTTCTCTCCAGTATTCGTTCCAATTGGAGTTGATGTTAAAACAACACGTTCAATTAACCTGCCCCCACGAACATCTTCAACTGCCTCTACTAAACGAGCTAATCCGTTTTTCCTTGTCATAGCAATTCCGCGGCTTCTCCCAATATTATTATCCATTTCAACTATACCTTTTCCTCCCGCTCTCGCAAGAAACTTTGTGATGATTTCTTTTTCCACTCGTCCGCCTCGTCCGGCGAATTCCGGACTATCGAGATACGCAAACACGACTATTCGCTGCTGCATTGCTTTTAATTCAAAAAGAATTTCTTCGACTCCAAGACCCTTTCGAGCAAGTTCTAACGCATGACCAGCCATGATTCCCGTTCCATCAAATACAGTTTCTGAATCAAAATGATGAGCTCTTTCAAAAAATTCTTGTTGAGCAATATAAATAGCATTTCCATATCCCGTACTCAATTTTGTACCAACCGACACATGGAGAACATCTGTAATACCTGCATTTAATAAGGCTTGTTCATACAACGTGGCTATCTCACCTACACCCGGTGCGGCTGTTGAAAGTTGAATTCCAGATAGTAACTCGTCAACAACTAGTTGAGAGGTTAAAGTTGAATCATGACGAGATAGTCCCTCAGGGGTATTTATAAAAGGATCTGTAACTAAAAGGTCAGGGAATCGAGTATGTAGCTCTCTACTTGGAAGATCAGTGACAATAGCAACTCGCTGTTCGGCTGTAGCCATAGTATCCCTTTTGTCAAGCTATAGGGGATTATAACAACAAAAACAAAAAATGCAACATATGATATGATCATGGCATATGAAAAAAGAACTCGTTATATCTTTTCTTATTGTCATTGTTGTCATCGGAGGAATATTTTGGAGCTTACAGAAGAAACCTACTGTTCCCGCAACTTCTCAAATAGCATCTGTTGAACCAACAACTCAGCCTGCTGTAACCAAACAGGAAGTTATGAAACACAACACGAAAGATGATTGTTGGGTTATCGTCAGTGGTAGCGTTTATAATGTAACGAGTTATATTCCCAACCATAAAGGTGGACCAGATAAAATTATTTCTGTCTGCGGCCAAGATGCAACGACGCTGTTTACCACACGAAACGGAAAAGGACCGCACCCAGATAAAGTGCAAGGAGCACTCAACGCAATGCTTGTTGGACCACTCGCAAAATAAAATGAAAAATATCCATATCTATCTTGCTTCCAAAAAAATTCATCGGTTGCTTGTCGTTTTAATTATTATGTTAATCATTCCTATGATAATCACCGGATACATGATGAAAACAAGCACATATTTCCCTTTTGATCCCCTCTCCATCCGCATGATCCACAACACCATCAGTCTCTATTTTTCAGGAGTTCTCGGAGCAATGTCCTTAACCGGCCTATACATGTTCATCTTCCCGTATCTGAAGAAAAATACTCCAACACCATCTCAATAAGAATATTTCTTTGTTCCGGTATTTTCCATGAATGGTCTCCGTCAAGGAATATCCGTTTGACGTGGGGTATTTTTCCAAATCCGTCGAGAAATTCTGTACCGATTACATCGTCCTGATTTGCATGAATGAGAATCAATTTCGTTTTCTGAGAATATTTCATCACCGTAGAAACCGGATCAAAAGTTTGTAAAACTTTCCAAAAACTCGGTCCAATCTTTTGCACTGCTCCACTTGATCTTGGAAATTCAGACACCCCATCAAGATTAACAACTGCTCCTGGCCTTGTGCCAAATCGATCAATCATACGTTTAATAATAAAATCTGTGTTTGTATTTGGAATTCCGGTAAATATTGTTTTTTCTATTTCATCGGGACAAGCAAGAGACGTAATAAATGTTCCCATAGACTGAGCAAAGATATATATCTTCCCCTTGAAGTGATCTCTTGTAAATTTCAAGATGGCCAAAAGATCATCCGTCCACTTTTCATAATCTTTTTCTTCCATCTTTCCTTCACTTTTACCGCAACCGGAAAAATCAAAACGGATAATTTTGTACGTCTTTCCTAATCTTTGTGCGACATCATCAAAGTAACCTGCAGTTTCATGTTTATCAACACCAAATCCGTGAACAAAAATAATTGTTATATTGCTCTCATTATTTCCTTCGACAATGTAGTCAATTCGCTCGTCTAGTGAATTTCTGATATCAGTCATCATATAGATTGTAACATCCATGTATTAATAATTTTTTTCTTATGTAGTGACGCATTCCCTTGAACAAGTGTTACCGAATCAACCATATATGGTTCAAACTGTAATTGAGATGATATCTTCATAACTTCTTCACGGAATGACTCTTCTACCTGTTTCGTAAACCGCACCAACGTCATATTTGAAAAAAAGTATCTCTTATTAATATATATTTTATCATCTGCCACTCCGTTTTCTTTTAACTTTCTATCAAGATCTAACACAAGATTATCCAATTCTAAATCCGTAGTACCAATCAGAGCAAGATTCGTTGGAAATAATAATAATCTATAAAAATACACGTTGAAAGCGACATGCCTTGGAACAACTGAGGTAAATACACGTTCAACCTTACTCACATCGGCGTCTGTAAAACTAGGTGGATTGCGCATCACACGAATGTTTTTTATTGTCATATGCAGCATATCTTTCGAATAGAAGTAATGATCAGAAAAAAAACGCTGTAATGGCTGGATAATCTGTGAATATATTTTTCCAACTAAATACTCTTTAGGAAAATGAAGACTTGTTAAACAAACGCGAGTATCGTTATCAAAGTCTGACACCGGCTCAACCGTACTAAACGTTAACTTATTCTCCTGAACTTCCTTTTCAATTTGGTCAATGACTTCACGTTGTCTATCTTGATGATTTGTCATGAATGAATTAGTTTTCTTTTTATCGGAAGATAATTCTTTTTTGAAACAACAGACCGTCCGATTTCTTTTTCGAGCGCCTGCCGTGCACCACCCGCAATTGATCCACCACGTTTTGCATCTGTTTGCAATTTCATCATTCCTTTTGAGTCTTCTGTCCTGTGAATTTCTGTGGTTGACCGTTCACCGAGCATGGTAAAAATGAGTTCAAAATCATCCATATGATCACGAAGATTTTGCCTTTGCAATCCTTTGAGTTTTTTGTATTCTTTCGGCGTCACGCCAAACGTGGCTTTTGAAATTTCTGCGGTCAGAATTTCATACTCTTTTTTCTCACGAGCTCCCCGTTTTTGCCACTCATCAGTTAGCTCCTCACGGATAGCTATACCCCGCATCCGTTTTTCAATCCAATCATCCGGATATCCTTTGAGTTTGTACAGCATCCGCGTCCGTTTGGTTGCAAGTTCAGGATCTTCAATTTCCTGCACTCGTTCGTATCCGACTTTCGCAAGCCACCGTTTAAATGGTTCTGCTTTTGGGGAAGGAATGGATTGAACAAGACGAAACATCGTTTCAGTATTGACACAGTCGGTTAGATATTTCTTCCCATCTGAAGATATTAATTTCAGTTGTCCGATTTTATCGGACAACTCAGAATATCCCTCTGCAACAATCTTTTTCTTCAAATCATTCCAATATTTTCTTCCTCTATCCGTACCTGTTAATACTTCAACCACATCCACCACCGAAAACCACCATTCATTTTGATACAGTGTTTTCCGAATGCCTTTTCCTTTAAAAATCGCAATTTTTGTTATTTCTTCCATATATTCATTTTACCGTATATTCGACATCAGGTAATTTGCCTTGATACTTCAGTTTCCCGTCTTCAAGCGTCAGAGATTTTACGTACGCTCCAGGAAGTTTGGAGATACGATCATCAAGATAAGAAGTTACCCTTTCTATATATGTACTGATAAATCCTGATGGAATGGACACAGGACCAATAGAAGCTGACTGAACGGAAAAATTCTTCAATACATTCTCTTTTACGCTTCCTCCAACTTTAATATAAAACGTTGGATTACCGGAAATAGGCACATACGATTTAATTTGATTTGCCTCACCTGACGTCACTCCTCCGGTTCCCATCAAATAATCAGCTAACTTACTTGTACTCATATTGCCTGATGCTTCTGCTGTTCCATCCTTGTTAATTCGTATTTGTACATTGGTAAATGGCAAATATTTCCAAGATGCATACTGAGCAAACGAACTGAAATCTTCTGACGTAAACGAATTATCTACATCATGACTTCCTGTATATTTAATTATTTCATTGCCACCTCCTGAAAGCACTTCATGCTTCACTCCTGACTTTTGTTCCATAGATACAAAGTCTGCCTGGGTAAACCGAACTCCCAAATCCTTTGCTTTCGGGGTCCCGAATAATCCGAATGAATATGCTCCATATAAAACACCAACAACAAAAAGAAATAATACAATTTTTCCTAATTTCATAGTCCTCCTTTAATTTTTTGTATTTGTATTGTACGAGTTCCTGTTGGAGTTTCTACCTGTACTATCTCTCCTTCTTTTTTTCCCATAAGTGCTTTCCCAATTGGGGAAAGATGTGAAATGGTTTTCTGTGACGGATCGGATTCGTAGCCTCCGACAACTGTGTATGTTGACTCTTTGCCGCCATCAACAATAGTCACTATACTTCCAATATCAACAAATCCGGTGTTTGCAGATTGAACAACACGTCCGAATCGAATAAGTTTTTCAAGATGCCGAAGTCGAGCATCGAGCGTCGAAAGTCGAGAACGTGAGGCTTTATAATACCCGTTTTCCGATAAATCCCCCATCTCACGAGCTTTTCTAAGATGATCAACTGCTTCTGGCCGCTCGCTAATAAGTTTTTTCTTTTCTTCGAGAAGTTTGTCGTACCCTTCTTGAGTAAAAGGAATCCGTTTAGGAGCTGGTATTGAAGTTTTTATCATGTGGAACACATTATCGGATTAGTCCAAGTGGCATGTACCACTCTTTTGGTTTTTGACATACCGGACATTTAGCTGGAGGAGTTTTACCCCGATGAATATATCCGCAGTTGACACATTTCCATTCAAATTCCGTATTTTGATCGTAGAGCGTCTTGCTATCCAACTCACGAGCTAAAATAATATACCGTTCTTCATGTTTTTCCTCAACTTTTTTGAGTTGTCCGAATAATCTGGCAGGTTCTACCTCTTTTTCAGCAATGGCTATTTTTTCAAAATCCGGATACATGGTCGTCCATTCATATTTTTCTCCTGCTGCAGCAGTTTTTAGATTTTCAACAGTACTAGCTGAATATGCATGGATATCCAAAGTGATATTCGGAACAGATACTTCTCCTTTTATCATTTCAAACAACTCTTCCGCGTGTGTCCGTTCGTTATCAGCGGTTTCTTCAAACACCCGCGCTATCCACTCGAGTCCCTCTTTCCGCGCCATCTTGGCAAACATGTGATATTTATTTCTCGCTTGGCTTTCTCCAGCAAACGCTTTTAACAAATTTTGTTGTGTTTGGGATGATGTATTCATAATATTCTCATTATACAACATCTCAGGTAATCTTCAGGTTTATTTTCTATACTCCTCCTACCATTGAAAGGAGGTGAAAAAAATGAATAAAAAATTAGTTATGACATTTGTTTCCCTTGGACTTGTCGGTGCTTCTCTTTTGGCTGCTACACGCATCTTTGCTGTTGACCAGCAGGGTACAATTCCAACACTTGTTCAAAAAATCGCAACTACATTTAATCTCACTGTTGCTGATGTACAACGGATGTTTGATGAAGAACGACAGGTTCACCAAAAGGAAATGCAGACTCAGTTTGAAAACCGGCTTACAAAAGCTGTTACAGATGGAAAATTGACGGAAGAGCAAAAACTGCTCATCAGTGCAAAACATGCAGAGCTCACAGCGAACCGTCAGTCAGAAATGCAATCCATGCAGGGAAAAACAGAAGAAGAACGAAAACAACTCATGGAAGAAAAACGCACACAGCGTGATACTCAAAGAAAGTCGCTTGAAGATTGGGCAACGAAAAACGGAATGGACATCTCATGTCTTATGGGAGAATTTAGAATGGGTGGCATGGGAAAAGGCAGAGGAAGGTAATTGAATAATTCTATCCACAGCTCCCATTCACCCGGGAGCTGTTGGGGGATAATTAAAACTTCTTTACAAATTCAGAAATCACTTGAATCATTTGCTTCGCATGTTCAGGATTTGTATATCTATGATCTGCCCCGTGAACGGTTACCAATGTTCCATTTTGTAACAGTGAAAATAGTTTGACACTTTGTTCATATGGCACCAATTCATCTGCATCTCCGTGTACTATTAAAGTTGGGATGATAATATTTTTTGCTACTTTATAACCGTCATTCTTATCAAAGTCCTCAAAAAAAGTGTAATTAACACGGTTTCCATCTTCATCAATCCTATATCCTTTCGTTTTCCAATCAAGTATTTCTTCCTCTGTTAAAACATATTTTGTTTTATCAGTATAGTTAGAAACAGGAGACTTTAATGCCAAACACACTAAATCATGAGTTTTTGATGCAGCCATAATACTGGATATACCACCAAAACTAGATCCTATAAGTCCAATTCGTGAATGTCCTTTCTTTTTTAAGAATGCTATTGCCTGAAGAATATCATCAACTACTTCAGATATCGTAATATCTTCAAAATTTCCTTCACTTTCCCCATGTCCGTATACATCAAAACGAAATGAGGATACCAAAAGGTTATTAAACTCATCAACCATTGCTAAATAATTTGGCTTATTCTTATTCGACCCAAATCCGGGAACTATAATCGTCATTAATTTTGACAGATCTCCAGTTGGATTCTGCAACATCCCGCACAGTTTATTTCCTTTAGAATTTTGAAAATATACTTTTTCTTCCATGATTATTTTTCAATAATCTCAATAGACTCAATTTTTACGGGATTAACCGGTGTTGAACCTTCACCGCTGGGCTGTGTAGGAGCAATAGCAATTTTGTCTACCACTTCAATCCCACTCGTCACGTTTCCAAAAATGACATAATTTTTTGGAAGCGAATAATCTTTGTGCATAATAAAAAACTGACTGCCGTTGGTGTTAGGTCCTGCATTTGCCATCGCAACAGTTCCCCGCAAGTACTCTCCAGTAAACGGTTCATCTGCAAATGAATATCCCGGTCCTCCTGATCCAGTTCCTTTCGGATCCCCGCCCTGAATCATAAATCCGTTAATCACCCGGTGAAAAATGGTATTGTTGTAAAAATTCTTTCGGGATAACACAACAAAATTATTTACCGTTATCGGGGTTACACTTGCAGCTAATGAAATGGTGATATCCCCCATACTGGTTTTGAGTATCGCCTCATATGATTTTTTGGTATCTATTTCCATAGAATAAGGCCCCTTCTCAACAGGTTTTACTGTCGGTGTAACTGTTTTTACGATCGTTGGTGTCGCTACTTCTTCACCAAATGATTTCTCCGGTTTCGAGTTCTCAGTATTTAATGTTATCGTTTCTCCTAAGACTTCTTTTTGCTCAATAACTGGCCGTGTTTTAAACCAAACAGCAACACCTCCAAGAGTTAACGCAACTATCACAACTCCGATACTTATCTTTTTTATCATAAGGGAATATATAGGATTATACAGGATTGTATAAGATTTTATAAATACGGATTTTCCTTTTTATCTACTAATCGAACATGACGTGCATTTTTCTCTTCAAAAGCAGGGCAAACAACTAAAACCATATCCATGGTTCCAAAATAATATATTCTAGTTTTTGCTGGAATCACCAATAAATTCGTTGCTTCAACAATAATTTTTTCATCATTTAATACATACATACCTTTCCCTTTAATGATGTAATAAATGAATGCGCTTTTTTCATCGTAAAATTCTTCGTAATGGCCTTCTTCCACATGCACGTGAACAACATTCACCGGAGGATAATTTTCACCGTAGACAGTAAGATCAATTCCGTATTTATTGAACTTCTTTGCTTCTTTGGCTGTGTATTTATATTTTGTTTTCATAGTATCGATTTTAAGAACTGTTGAATAATTACTACTAATTCCTTTTCTTTACCATTAAAACCATGATCGCAGTTTATAATTTGATGTGCCTCTGTACGAGAATTTTCCTTTTTCATCAAAGCCATTGCCTCTTTTATTGGAATAATCGTATATTCACCTTCTTCATTATCACCGATGACAGCTAAAACAGGTACTTTTATATTGCTATACATTTCTAATTTTTTTCCTAATCGAAGTGGCATAGTTTTAGACAATTCCGTCCCTGGAGAATAATAATTCAAATAACTTCTGGCACTGAGTGGTACTTCTCCTGCAATGCCTCCAAAAATGTCAGATAAAAATGAAAGTCCTTTTCCTTGATTTACTAATTCTTGCGCTTCTTTTAAATAACTTTTACCAATTTTCTTCTCATATCTTGCTTGTGTCCCAACACTGTCATTAAATCCTAATAAAATAACTCCGATGACATTCTTCTTGTATTTCCCTTTATTGAGATAGTAAATTACTTTTTCATTTCCGTAACTATGAGATTCTAATATGATTTCTTTGAAACCATGGTTTATACAAAATTCCAGCCACGCATCTATATCCATAACTGAATCTTCAAATAATTCAAGTGCCGCTCCATGGGGAACTTCTCCTGGTTCATATTCAAAATCGCCGTATCCACGATTATTTGTTTGCAGATACGCGAAATTATTTTTGTATGCAGCTTCAGCAATGTACGGATAAAAATTATTACAATAAAAGTTACCAGAGGTACCATGGATATGAACAATAACCCTATTTGAATTATTTGAAGATTTATGGAGAAGGCCAAAAAGTTTCAATTTGTCTTTTGTAACAACTTGAACTATCGGATAGAACGGTTTATCCATGATTATTCTTCAATATCAAAAGAAATTCCCTTATCACAGATCGGGTCAACGTATTTTATTACCAACTCTTTGTGAAGCGGATGTGGAAGATAGTTATCTCTCGCTTCTTTATTTTCAAATGTCATAATAAAACCGTGCGTATACCCTTTTTCAAGATGTTCATTGCTAATTGACGGTCCCCAGACATAATGCGTAACTCCCGGAATTTTTTTGGGTAATATTTCTAATGCGTCCGCTAACTCCTGAATCTTTTCCGGAGCCGTATTTTCATAAAATGTGAATAAAACAACATGATGTATCATATAAAATTATTATAGCATTCTTTTTATATTAATCTAAACAAATCGCTTTATCGGTTATACCAAAATGCACTTTCTGAATGCAGCCGAAATAGATTTGATATTTCGGACATGCACCACCTGTAAATACAGCTTTATTTGACGGTCCTGAAGAAAATAAACAGTCCCGTGCTTCACACTGCAGTCCTGCATAACACGCCTTTCCACCGTCTTTATATGGCATCATGCATGTTTCTTTTGGCCACGGACCCGGTTTTCTCCACTCACCGCCCGCCTTAAAACAGTCTTCCCGTGTTTTTGGAGTTGTGACAATCTTTTTTTGTATTACCTGTGCAATGTTTTTATCAACGATCGGAAGTACGGTAAAACGCATAAATTCAATCGCGAATATATAAAAATATATAATCGCAAAAATAATAAAAATAACGATTTTCATAATGACTTTTCTATTACTATTAACAATGCCGCCCTTCCCTCATTGGTTACTGCACTATACGGAATTACTTGATGATCAATGCAACTTTTCTGAATTGCTTCGATATTTTTAATCCGCTGTTCATGGTTAAGTTTATCTATTTTATTTGCAACAATGACAAAATCTATTCCAAGTTTTGATAAATACTCTATCATTTGTGTGTCAAATTCCATGATGCCGACAACACTATCAACAATGTGGACTACCATTCGTCGTTTCACTTCTGAATACTCAAAATACCACATCATGAGTTTCCTGAAATGCTCTCTTTGTTCCGCTGACCTGTGCGCAAATCCGTATCCGGGAAAATCGACAAAATAAAACTTGTTGTCGATGAGGAAAAAATCCAGATATTTTGTTTTCCCCGGAGCTTTACTGGAGCGGGCAAGTTTTTTCTGATGCACGAGGGAATTAATGAGACTGGATTTCCCGACATTGGACCTGCCGACAAACGCTATTTGAAACTTCCCATCATACAGGATCTTATCCGTTCCATTAATGCTTTTGACAAATGCTGCAGAGGTAATAGTCATGCGTCCATTATAACGTATTACTCTAATTTTCTTCTTGCAAAATATCGTATTTGTCGTAATACCTCTTTCATATTTACTTGTGTAAGTATCTGACGCCACATAGAAAAATCCTCACACACTCCTTGAAATACGCCAACTTTACGCATTTTTAATACGTTTAATGCCGATATGTTTGTATAGGCGACCTGTTTATTATTATCTAGTAAATATTTATTTTCTTGTATTTCTAAACTATAACTGCATATTGGTGTGGTTTTAAATATTGCCATAAGATCATTGGTTTTAATAATTCTTGTGCCAGTCATTAAATGAGGTAAACGAATCGTTGTCCGTAAAAAAACATCAATAGCAAAAAGAGGCATTGTGCATAACAACAAACAATCTAGGTTATTCAATTCGTATAGTTTTATGCTTCGCTCAATATCATCATGAGTTAAATGCAATAAATCGCTATCAATTAATAGAATATTTTCTTTAAAAACATGTTGCAACCCAGTCTTCACTGCCTGTGCTTTCCCTTTATTTTGTGCATGCCGAAGAAGCGTTATTTTGGGAAATCGTCGACGTATTTCCTCATACGATCCATCGGTTGACCCGTCATCAACACAGATAATTTCAGAAATAACGGGAACTTGAGAAATGGCAGAAAGAACTTCAATTACTCGCGGACGTTCGTTGTACAAAGGCACAATGCAGGAATACTGATTTTTCATATTTAATTTCATGGATTTCTAATTCTTAGATTATAACCCAATTCGCGTAAGACAAGCGAAAAGTGGTATCATATAGATAGTTTTCGATATAAGGAGCATCTATGAACTGCGCATGTCCTAAAAAATGGCTGAATTTTTTCAAAGCTGTTCACGACCAACATAGACAGAGAATTTTGGATGTTATTCAAAGTCACAAGGAAATAAATGCCAACGGAATCGTTGAGAAAGTCCGTTTATCTCAGCCTACTATATCTCATCATCTCAAAATTTTATGCGATGCTTCGATTATCCACGCGAAAAAAGTCGGAAAAGAAGTTATTTATTCTATTAATGAAACTGCTATTAATGATTGCTGTGGCGGTTTCATGCGTAAATTTACAAAAAAGACACATAAATCTTCATTTTGATATATTGACATATCGAAATACTTCAATATATACTGGGTTGAGTATTAATGTTTTTAAAGGAGGGTGTTATGA
>Ga0209727_1000620_pt1 | contig 37533 bp, 26 predicted proteins | sample RifGroC1_FD_183995 | JGI IMG/M metagenome (GOLD analysis project Ga0209727, IMG submission 183995) | Groundwater microbial communities from Rifle, Colorado, USA - Groundwater C1 (SPAdes) (version 2) | ecosystem: Environmental > Aquatic > Deep subsurface > Groundwater | place: Rifle, Colorado...
TGTGCTGGCCGCCTAGATACCGTACAGTTCTCCTTTCTGCTGTTGCATGTAGTTTGTAACATATTCGTTTGGTGTTTGATACTTCAAAGATTGATGGAATCTTTTGTTGTTGTACTTGTAGTTAAAGATAGAACAACGTTTGTTAATCTCATCGATATCAGGCAGTAGGTCATATTGCCAGTTGAAGTATTCATACTCGGCAGTTTGAATAAGACGTTCTGCTTGATTATTCATCTTGGGTGTATATGGAGTTGTAAAGTAGTGCATGAAACCCAGCTCTTGGCAGAGCTTGTGGAAGTTGAGAAGATATTCCGGTCCGTTGTCTGTATTGACTGCTTCAATCTTGAATGGGAAATAATCAATTACCTTGGTTAGGAAATCAGCAGCAGACAAAGATGATGCAGTTTTGTAACACCAGATGAATCCGTATCGACTTTTACAATCAATGGCAACAAACAGATAGAACCTGATGCCAAGAACATACAAATGTTTAGTATCAATCATTACCAATGATCCTAAATCTTTGGTCTTAAGCTCACGAGCAGCCTTGATTCTGGCAATTGCTATCTTTCTGTGGGTCTTGAGTCTTTTTCTGTGTTGGGTATTGGCAAGCTCCAAATGCCTGTTGATTACCTTCTGGATCGCTGATCTACCAACCGTTACTCCTTCTCGCAATAGTTCTGCTTGAATCTCGTATTTACTCTTCTCAAGATCAGCAAGTCTGATTTCATAGATACGTTGAAGGATCTTCGGATCAGTAGTCATCTGGCGCAGTTTATATGGCCTTCTGTTTGAGGTGTCATCTTCAAGAGTTTGTAGGTTGTAAGGTTTAAATCTTCTCTTCCAAGTGTAAAGAGTATCTCTTGAAATACCAAAATGCCTGCATGTTAAGGAAATGTTCTTACCATGAGTCTGATACCAATCAAACCAATACAATCTTCTAAGTGCAGCTTTAGATAGACAAGCAGATTTAATTTGTTTTAATGGGAATATTTTGTAGGCTCGCATATACGAGCCATTGTAACGGCCTTTCAAGATACATCAACTGTACGGAATGTATCGCGGCCTAGACAATTAGGACTTAAGCTCTGCCTGCCGCTCGCTGTAACTTTACTCTCCGGTCATGCGCACGCACACGTTCAGCACTTATATCTCTAGCTGACTGAGCTCTCTCTGGCCTGCGAACAGCGCCTGAAATTGTCCCAATAATTCCCTTTCCTTGCGGTAGTATGTTGAAGGTCAGTTTGTCAGCCGCTACTCTTCTTTCAGCCTCGCCCCTTGTCATCATTTCCAAGGGACTTCCGATCCTGCCCTCTATCGGCCGTTTCGAATCCAAAACATATGGTTTGCCTTCTCGTTTTGTCTGTTTCCGGACGTGTTCCTGGCCAAGAACATCAATCCACTCTCCAAATGGTCTCTTCTCTCCTCCTTGGCCTTGCTGGCTGGCGATCGCCTTCTGTCTTGTTGCAATAGCTCTTGCAAGCAGCTCCTCAGCTCTCGCAAGTTCCTCTGCGTCAGCAGCGTCGTGGGCGCTTTTCAGTCTAGCAAGTTCTTCAGCTTTGACAGCTTCCGGAGTCTTTTCAACTTCAAAGGCAAATTTCCCATCATCCAAAGACACTTGCGCGACTTGCCATTTGTCGCCGATCTCCCTTCCTATAGCTGACGCAAGCTCTGAGTCAATCCTGGCCATTCTTGACTCAATTTCGCCCTTTAGTCTCGAATGAGCCCCGGTTTGCTTCAAATCCTGAGAAACAACTTGCAGTTTACCGGCAGGATCGTTCGCAAGCTTTACTTTAAATTCTGTTCGGCCAACTAGTGATGTCACCAGTCCTTCAAGTACTACCTGGTTGTCTTCCACTATTTTTATTTTCAAGTCTTTAACCTTGGCACCCAAAGGCAGCGGAAGACCCTTCAGATACTTTACCAGCCTACTAGGCTCAGTCCTGAAGATATAGGCATCCGCTTTCTTTTCTTCAAGGTAATATTTGACTTCGCCAAATACATCCTCAGACTCAATATCAACAACCTGTTCCCAAATCGGCTTCCCTTCTTCTCCCTGCGCAGGGCTTGCTGGTGGGGTAACTGGACGCGTTTCCTCATCTTGCGGTGCAGCTTCTGGGCTAACTGCCGGACCTGCAGTTACTGCCTGGGGAACTGCAGTCGTTACAGCCGGTCTGGTCTCGATTCGTTTTTGAGTACCGGATGGAACCAGTAATGATTGTACTTTTCTGTCTGTCTTCTCCCAGCGCTTTTGGCTAATATATTGCCTCAAGTTTTCTTTTACATGATCCAAGCTGTCAATGATAATTGTCTCAGTGTTTACAACTCCTCCCCTAGGATGTTTAATAGTTCGGGTTCCTACATGATAATCGCTAGGTGTAAAACCTAACCATCTCAAAGCGCGCGTTATCTCTTTAGAAGCCGGAGACAAATTCCACCTTTCAAGCTCAAAATAAATTGCCCTCTCCAGAAGTTCTTTATCAATCTGATCTTGAGGTAAACTGTCAAATCTGCCCTTTAAGTCCTGACCATATTTATCCATTTGACCCCAGCTGTCCCACGCATATCCAAGAGTTACACCTTTGGACCATGCTTCAATTTCTCTTCTTGGGTCTGTCTCCAGCCAAGCCCGATTTACATATTTAATCGTTTTAGGATTTCTTCGTGCTCGGGCAACCATTGTGCCGAGTTCAGTATCCGCACCGGCATCTGTATCGGGATTTGCCCCGCCAATAGCAGCGTAAGTCGATGCTCGCAAAGCGGTATTCCTACCTTGAGTAACAACAGCCCCACTTTCCTTACGACGGTTCTGGGCATCTAAAAATTGATATAGCCGTTCAGCAACCAGAAAACTTGGATACTTCTCATAACCGTGATTTGGCATATCGATTTTTCCTACCCAGCCGTCAATTCTCTGGCCGCCAGAATCAGCAAACTCTACTAGTTCATGTAAATAGGCTGGCGATATCTTTACTAAATCAGCATCATTAGTAATTATTAAAGGATCATTAAACTCTGGGTTTGCCCTTTTTGAAGATCTAAGAAGGGCAGTATCATACAAAATTTTAATTATTTTCCCCCAGGCTGGCCTTTGATCAAACTCCGTCTTCATCACCCTTATCCGAAGTTCTGGATGTTCTGATTGAAATTGTCTAATTACCTCTTCGGTATCGTACTCCTTGACATTTCCAGCCCTTACACGCTCCTCAGCCCCCTCTGAAAACTGTCTGCTAAGCTTTGCTTCGAGTTTTTCTCTATTCGGTCTTGCATGATTCAAGAAGATAATCAGTTCGACTTTTTCCGGATCGATCGCTTTTCTATTTTTGGTTTTATCAACTTGCATTAAATACTGCTCAAGGGTGTTCCTGATTATCTTTCCTTCTCCTAATGTATAAACAGGAATACAAACAACTGCTCTACATTGGTCATCCATGGGTTCTTTCATTCCTTCCTGGGAAAGAAAGTTCTCAAGCTCTTTAATATGGCTCTGTTCCTGCCTTGCTAAGTAAGCTGGAATTTCCTTCTCTGCGTTCAAACTATCACCGGGGTTATCTCTTAAAGTCTTTGATAAGCGATCCTTGTAAAATCTTTTCTTTTCTGACCTTAATCTCCCCTGTGGATAACCATAAGGAGGCGGAATTTCTCTACCTGGAGGTTCGGTGGCTATATCCGGAAATATCCGCGGGGCGAATGGAGTGGCTACTGACCAATCTATATCAAAATTGTGATCTTTATCAACTACTGTATCAATTGTTTTCTCGACAGTTTCCGTCAAATCGGAAACCTGAATAGTTGGCGCGGAGAACTGCTCGGCAATCACTCTGGCCTTTTGCTCCAAAGGAATCGATGCCATAGAATGAAGCGTGCCCGAACTAATAAGCTCCGGATGAGTCAAAACCTGATCAGCCGGAATAATATGACCACTTGAGTCCCTGACCATCCCGTAACCGATAATACCGATTCCGTCGACCTTGCCCGTTTGCGGATCAAGAAATTCTTCCGGCAGCTTGAAATGACCCCCATTTTGTCCTGCCAAAAGTGTGTGCCAGTTTCCAGCTCCGTCTCTCAATTGATAGAAAGCTACCAGATCTTCTCTGTTAACCGGCGCATTGGCAACAATTGCCGGATCTGCCCAGGCTGGTTCGTCGGTATATACAAACGGTGATATCGGACTGCCGTCAAGACCATGCGGCCCGATTGACCAGTCCAGTCCGGTGTGCTGATACAAAGTCAGCTCGTTATACTCGTGTTCTCCCGGCTCCAGAATGTCATAAGCATGACCGAAGCTAAAATGAAATTGCTGGCCGGTAATTTCCGTCAGATTATGAGAAGCTAGATAATCCGGCTTTAAAATTTCCTGCTGAACCGAATGAGCTCCGTCACCGATAATCTCCGTGGCCGTGCTGACATCTCCTTTAAGCCCAGCTGCTTCCAGGGCGAGCTCAGCCTGTCCCTCGCTCATATGTTCCGAATATGGAACCTCGAAATGCTGTCCATCGGGTCCGTCTAAAATGACCAGATGGTTGTCAGCGTCGATTTGATGTTTGTAGCCCTCCGGAACCTCGATTTTAAGGCCCGGAACATCCTTAGTTGCCTGGGTAATTGTTTCAAGCTTGCCGTCGCCAAGAGGAATATCTTCTTTAGCCTTTTCTATTACATGTTCTTTGAGGTCGTCGACCGCATCGGTGACTTTTTCGAGACCCTTCTCAACTCCTTCAAAGGCTAGGCGTGTCCCAAAAGCGCCGAGCATCCCGACGGTTCCGGCAAAACCCGCCGATCTAACACTCTGTATGAATTTTTTACCTCTAAATCGCAAATTAGCCTCGGATACCTCTCCTGTTAATCTACTCCTGACATTCCCGCCTGCCATCGCGTATCGAATATCAAATTCCGTATCCCCGATAATTGCCTTCAATTCTTTCTCGGCAACCGCTGCCGAAGTAAGTAATTTCAACTTGTCCCGGTCCATTGTCGAGGTTCCGGTTGCTTCGATTTGGCCGTCTTCCCTTCTTCTCTGGCCGAATTTGACAAGGCCAATTTCCCGGTTTTCTGAAAGATCGATTCTTTCCCGGACCTCGGCAATTAGTGAAAGTGTCTGATTTTGCCAATTATCAGCCTGTTTTATGCTATCTGAGGCGTTTAAAAGCTCCTCAATTCTCTCTGTGGTTTCCAAGGCTGAAATCGGCTGGTAAGAGCTTTCTCTAAAATTAGTCTGGCCAAGAGCTACTGCCAGTCCTTTTTCAAGCAGGTTGCTGGGTTTTACCGGCGCTTGGATTTCATAACCGATTTCCTCTTCCCTCTGCTTTAGATATCGGTCCTTATTTTCTTTTGACCATCTGCGGACGCCGGCAAGAATACCTCCGACGGCGCTTCCAATACCAGGTACTAATAATAATGGGTATTTAGCAGCTGTCCGGCCTGCTAAAGCACCGATGCTCGCTCCAATACCGATGGTTAAAGGATTGAAGATAACAGATTTCGTTTTTGATTCCTGTGCCCAATCAATTGCTACATCCGCCAGATCTCTCTTCTCTTCGGTCGCAAATGCTCCGCCGACTCCTCCCAAATAGAAATCCAGATCAATGTCAATCTTTGAAAGTTTCCCTCCGGCGCGATAAGCTTTTCTTGCCTGTTTGGCAACTAAGGCTAAATCTGAGCCAACTTCCGATCTTGAAAACAGCCCAGGGTATTCCTTCCGTAGGTCGGAAGCCAGTGCCTCGGTTTGCTCGTTAAGTTGATCCTTATTAATATTGCCCAAAGCGAATTGGCTAATAATCTCCTTTGCCCTTCCTAGAAAAATCGGACCGAGTTCATTTCCATTATCGTCGACTCCGGCATTATCCGCTTCAAGTTTATGCAAGAAATCTCGATCCCGATATCCCGTATAGACATCAGGGTCCAGACTGTTTTGCAAAGCTAAAGATTCAGCCTCTTCTCTTTCGCTCGCTCTCAACTCATCAATCTGGGCTTTTGCCACGTTAAATGCTGCTGAAGGGGAAGTTATATTTACGCCTTCATCGTGGTATCTCCGAAGCTGTTCGCGGGTTTTTAAATGCTGGTAGGTCTCGGTTACTCCGTGCCAAACTCGCCTTTTAAAGTCTACTTCGCGGGCTCTTCCAATTGTGGCTCTGTCGGCGTGAATTTCCCTCTTTTTCCTTCTCGCCTCTTCCGTCTCCGCGACAAAATGAACCGAGGTGGTGATTTTTAACGTGTCGCCTTCGGTCTGGGACTCTACTATTTGCGGTTCAAGTTTCTCGGCAGAATTAGACATTAGATTCAACTCCAACTATAGGGTTGGAGAAGTTTATAGGTGCAGATTATACAGGAATTCAAACTGAAAGTCAAGTACTATGGGTTAATAAATGTTAAAAAGGACCGTATGCCTGCCCTACATACGGTCCAAACTTGTGCCCTATACCGAATGGTATGGGGCTCTTTAAACTTGATTATTCTTACCTCGTCTGGTGTTGACCAGTCCGTTTGCAATTTCTGCCAAATCCTCTTCCTTCCTGGTTGTCATCAACCTTCCCCGGCCATATCTTGATAGCGCTAAACCCAATGGTGCCGCACCAAACATCGCTGTCATCCCCAAAACTCCAACTCCGGTCTCAGGTTGTTTTACAGGAACGCTGGCAGTCGTTACCCCGCCTGAAACATTGACAGTCTGAGTCTGATTGTTGTCAATATCAATGTCTATGTCGTTGTTGTTATTATTATTGTTGTTATTATCCCCGCCAGCTGCAGGTGTCGGACTTGGTGAAGGAGCCACTGTCGGGCTTGGACTTGGTGTTGGTGTCGGGCTCGGTGTTGGCGACGGTCCCGTAACCTGGGCAAGGAATGCAACCTGGGCAATGTATTGATTACAACCGTTTAAGCCGCTTGGAAGTGTAAAACCTCCATCAACAATACCATCCGCAACGGGTGTTAGATTGTACTCATAATTGCCGTCTCCGTTTGGATCCCAAGTTAACACTGTAGATCCCGGGACGTAATTTAGCTGGCCGCCTCCAGTAATATGCAGAGCAACGCTATCGGAAACACTACTGGCATTGTCAGCAGTTAAAGTCGCAGTTGAACTTCCGTCTGTAAAAGTCCCGCTAGGTAATGTCGCCTTGACTTTGACATTATTGGCAGTTGACGGAACATTGGTATTATGGATCTCGGCATATAGCTGAACCTGTTGTCCGCTGGTCAAAGTGACATCATGATCCCAAGAATCTGAAGAATCGTTGTTGTTATTTCCAAGATATAATAATGTTAAATTCGGACTCCCTGCTGAAACTGATTTTAAAGACAGAAATAAGCCGCCGGCAACTAAGCTTACGGCAACCAAAAATACCATTCCTGCTTTCCAACCCAATCTTAAAAGTTTAATTTGATTGTCCATACTTTTTCTTGTTCACCCCCTTTGCCCTCCGGGGCTTTATGCGAAGGAGGGTTTATTTTTTTCTTAAACGATATCTGACAATACTCTCTGCCCGCTTTAAACTCGAACTACCTTTAAGGAAGGCTAAGCCCAAAAGTCCAGAAACAACACCAGCAATTGTTGTTGCGGTAAAAACTTTCTCCCCAGTAGAATCTAAGTATCCGCCGGTTCCTGCACGAGGCATTTCGCTCGGAACAGGCAGGGGTACTGGAACTGTAGGCGTCACAGCCTCAATAGTCGGTTGCGGCGGTGTAGGCTGTGCGTGTCCTTCTATATTGGCATTGAGCAGCCTTGCCTCAGCTGATCCGCTATCATCAACTAAATCGCAATTCTTGCCAGTAACTGCCACTAAGTTGTCCGACAAGTCTGTTTCTTTAGCACAAAGTAAAGTACCGGGACCAAGGTCAGGGCCTTCAAAAGTTACAACAGCCATTCCGCTATTGTCGGTTTGACCACTTTGGGATTGTTCACCGCTGTCCTGTTCCCGATCTTTATCAGTATCAACCCAAGCATCAAATCTCTGAATCCAAGGCTCATCTCCATCGTCGAATATTCCATCCCCGTCATCAATTCTCTTTTTTACCAGCAACTGAACTTGCCCCTCTTCCTCCTCAGGTGTCGGGCTCGCCGGTGGAGTAGCAGTAGCTGTAGCTGGCTTCTCCGTAGCAGTTGCACTTGGTGGTACTTCGGTTTCGGTTGCCGTTGGACTCGGTGCTTCTTTAGTAGCGGTAGTACTTGGTGTTGGAGGCGGTGTTTCAGAAGGTCGAGGAGTCGGTGATACAGTTGGTGTCTCTCCTACCGGTGTTGGTGTATGATCGCGTGGTGTCGGTTGTGGCTCGTTGGTAGCAGTAGCTTCGGGTGTGTCACTCGGTACCGGTGTTGCGGTATGTGGAGATTTTGTCGGTAGTGGATCCCGTTCTTCAGCATGAGCAACACTGATGCCGCCATGAACTGGCGCGGGTGTATTTTGTAAAGCTTCGTGTAAAAGTTGGGCGCCACCGATTGCAGCTCCAGCGCCGAGAATCGCTGCTCCACCGCGGAATATTCCAGACTTTACTAATCTTCCAAATTGGCTATCTCTAAAATTTCCACTATTTAATTCTGCGGTTTCTGCTTCGCTTGGTCCAGATAGATTTAATGGATTTAGGTCTTCTTTTCTTCTCATCTTGGCAGTCCCAACTACTAACAATAAGACTATAAGTTAGTAATTAGTGGACATTAAGTGGCAGATTATACACTACAAAAAACTACTTGTCAAGTACTATGAGTTAAATGCGAATTAATGCTAATACTCTAACCTGATTTATAATATTCGAATTCATTCGCATGTTGAGATAAACTAAATAACGTTACTCTCAAACATCCGAATTCACGCGAATGATCTGTGGACAGTTAGCTTATTCGCATCTATTCGCGTATTTAAAAAGGCAGGAAAGCGATTCTGAGGGCAGTTTAGGCAGCAAGCGGAACTATACAACAAAAATATAGGGTTGTCAAATGAGGGAACAAACGCGAATTAATGCTAATACTCTAAACCGGATTTACTACAATATTCGTATTTATTCGCATATTGAGAAAGACAAAATTTAGTCAAAATCTTCATGCGAATTTTATGCGAATTATTGTAAATCTCCATAAAGCATTCGCATCTATTCGTTTTACCCAATGGAAACTTTAATTACTCAAACGCTTGGAAGACTTATGGAAGATCGAAGTGGATTTTCCTACTCAAAAAGGCTTATTAATTTGCCACTTGACAAATTTTACTCATTTGTTCTAATGTAAAAAAGGAAAGCAACTTAGCTGCCCTAAGTCGCTTCCCTTACACCTCAAAAGAGCATTGCTATTCGAGTTTCAGTCTGCGGTAGTGATGCTCTTTTTTTAGTTTTTACTTATTAACACCAAAACCCTCTCAGTTACCAGATACCGTATGGTATCTGGTTAAGAAAAGATTCAAGTGCTAACTTTGTCCATTGCCAAAAAAGCAATGGAACATTCAGCCTGCAAATAAAAACTCTATACCACTCTATAATTTTTGTCAAGTCCCAATATTAACCGATAGTAAAAGAGGGAGCCTAAAATTGATAACCTAGAGTTTCAAAAAAATACACGATGAAGTGGGTTAGACTACTACAATGGCACAAAGAGACTAATACAAACAGTAAGCAAATTGGTTAAAATTGCATTCGCTCATTCGCTCCCATTCGCTTATTATTAGCTTTTACTCGCATTGTTCGCGATTTGCGCAAACACCATCTTCCCGGCCGCAGTCTGCAGTACCCGTAGAACTGATACCTCAATTGTTTTTCCTTCAAATCTTGCTCCTTCTTCCACCACAACCATAGTTCCGTCCATCAGATAACCAATGCCCTGATTTTTTTCTTTACCAATAGCATTTATCTGAATCTTTAGACGTTGTCCCGGTAAAACAGCCGTTTTAACAGCGTTAGCAAGCTCGTTGAGGTTAAGAACCGTAACTTTTTTGACCTTGGCGACTTTATTGAGGTTAAAATCAACTGTAACTACTTTTGCGTGGGTCTCGCGTGAAAGTTTGACAAGCATATCATCAACCGATTTTTCCCGAGGTTCATGTGAGAGCATTTCCACCTTTATATTTTTCTGTCCCTGCAAATCTGCTAGAACCTCCAATCCTCTTCTCCCCTTCGCACGTTTCAGCTCCTGGGAGCTGTCTGCCAACTGGTGGAGTTCGCGAACCACAGATGGAATTATTAAAAAAGTTCCATAGATAAAACCGGTTTTAACAACATCAAGAAATCTCCCGTCGATTAGGGCAGAGGTGTCTATAACCAGAGGATTTTTATATTTTGAATACTTAGGCTGCCTTTTAACTCCTCTTCGGGCTACATGCAAATAATTGGCGATTTGGTGTGCCAACGCCGCAATACCAGCCCGTCCGGTAAATTCCAAAACGTCAGGCAAAATAAAACCAAAAAGACCAAAGGAGGCTACCGCCACGATCAGAAAATAGTCACCGGTAACCTCAAAAATTTCCGGTGGAGTTCCGGTTTTAGCTATAAACGCTCCCAGAAAACCGAAAACAACGGAAAGAGCCGGCCGAAGAAAAATTCTCAGTTTCATTGTATATTACGAATGGACGCGAATAGTCGTACTATTCTAAAACATTCGTTCAAATTCGCATAATTTAGACCGGCTTTATTGGGCTACCCTAACATACGAATTTTTACGAATAAAATTTTAACAAGAAGAGGATTCGCATTAATTCGCATTATTTTACCCTCCATGTACTGCATAGGAAATCGCATCTTCCAAAGTCTTAAATTTTTCAGGGGTTACAAAATCGTCAAATCCCAGTCTTTTCGCTTCTTTTATTCGACCTTCTAAATTAACCACCTGCCTGAGTTCCCCTAAAAGGCCAACTTCACCGAATGCGCAAATCTGGTCGCTGACCGGCTTGTTGACAACTGCTGAAGCAATCGCCAAAGCCACTGGTAAATCTGATGCAGGCTCAAAAATCTTCAAACCTCCGGCTACGTTGACATAAATATCTAAGTTACCTAAGGCTAAATTCGCCACTTTGGCAAGCGCCGCGATTACAATCTGAGTCCTGGCAAAATCAAGTCCGGTTACTCTTCGGGTTGGTACAGGGAAAATTGTTGAGGTGCAAAGCGCTTGAACTTCGGCCAAAATGGGACGGCCTCCGGCAATTGTTGAAGTCACTACACTGCCGGGGCGCGAACTAATCCTTTGGGCTAAGAAAATTTGCGAAGGATTGGAAACCTCAACCATCCCGCTGTCTCTCATTTCGAAAACACCAACCTCAAAAGTCGAACCGAATCTATTTTTGACAGATCTTAAAAGCCTGAAAGCGTGAGTCCCGTCGCCTTCCAGATTTAAAACAGCATCAACAAGGTGTTCTAAAACTTTTGGTCCGGCAATACTACCCTCTTTGGTCACGTGACCGACCAGAAAAATCGGCGTGCCGCTAGTCTTGGCGTGTCTTTGTAAAATTTGGGCGCATTCGCGAACCTGACCGACACTGCCGGCAGCACCTGAAAGGTCCGAAGATGTCAGCGTCTGTATCGAATCTACAATAAGAAGAGTCGGTGCAAGTTTTTCCGAAGCCGCCATAATCGCTTCCACATCCGTCGCCGGCAAAATAAATAGGTTTTCAGTTGATGGTTCATGGTTCACGGATTTTTCTTTTTTTGTTTTCCGCAAACTGTGAACTGTCTGCCCTGAGCGAAGTCGAAGGGTGAACTGTGAACTGTGAACTATCCTATCCGCCCTAATTTTTACCTGCTGAGCCGATTCTTCACCGGTAACGTAGAGAACAGGAGTATCACGGGAATTAAGAGTATCACGGGTATCACGGGCTTTTTGATTCTTTCTCATCCCCGTGGTACTCGTGGTACCCTGACCACTCGTGGTACTCTTTGCAATACGCATTGCAGATTGCAAAAGCAGCGTACTCTTACCTATTCCCGGATCTCCGGAGATTAAAACAATTGATCCCGGAACAATTCCTCCACCAAGCACTCGATCGAATTCCTCGAATCCAGCTGAAAATCTTCTGATCTGCTGATTTTTTACATCTGAAAGTTTAACCAAACTCTGCTCAACGCCGACACTTAATCCTTTATCCTTTATCCTTAATCCTTCAGTCGAAACTTTAGTTTCGACGAGCGAATTCCACTCTCCGCACTCCGGACACTTACCAAGAAAGGAGGCTGATTGATATCCGCACTGCTGACAAACAAAAGTAGAGCTAATCTTCATAGTAGTAGTTTACCCTGAGCGTCCCTGAGCTTGTCCAAGGGGAGTCGAAGGGTTGACAAATATATTCACTTCGCGATTTCATCGCTCAATACGAATTAACTCTAATACTCTTAGCTGATTTACGATATTCGGATACATTCGCATGTTGGAAAAGACTTATTCTGTCAAGTCACACATGCGAATTCATACGAATGTTTTTTGAGCCAAATAGCCCATTCGCATACATTCGCTATCGATATAGTACCGGTTTTTCCTTAACCACCGGCGCCAGAGAAATCCGTCTCGATTCGGTTTCTACTGACTCAATCGTACAAGTTACCTTTTGACCCACATCAAAAGTTTGATCTGGAGGAATTTTGGAAATATGCATTAAACCTTCAACCCCTTCTTCCAAAGTGACGAAAATCCCGTAAGGACTGACTCTGGCCACAGTTCCGGTAATCATCTCGTCTTTGGAATATTTTGCAGAAGCCTCCGTGAAGGGGTCTTTTGCCAGTTGTTTAATAGAAAGGTTTAACCGCCCTGTTGTTTCATCCTTGGCAATGATCATAACTTCCAGCTTATCGCCTACTTTGAAAAGTTTTTTTGGATCATCAACTTTTTCCCAAGAGATTTCCGAGATATGCACCAAGCCCTCCAGTTTAGAGGTACCAGAAATTTCCTCTCCCTTTGATACCTTTGAACCTTTTGTACCATTTGAAACTTCTAAATTAATTTCCACAAAAACTCCAAACGGCAAAACCGCCGTCACGACACCGGAAAGTTTCTGGCCAATTTTTACTTTTGTTAATTGTTTTAAAATAGCCTCAAGATCGGCCTTTTTCGGCTGTCTCTGGGATAAGATAAGGCGGTTTGTCCCTCTGTCAACTTCAATTATCCGCGCAGTTAAATTCTTGCCAATTAAATCAGTAGCCTGCGAGGACGCTGCCAGCTGCGAAGCAGGCAAAAAACCACGAATGCCTTGCCACTCGCAAATTACCCCGCCCCGGTTAACCTCGATTGCGACAACTTCAATATCCTCACCAGTCTCTTTCCTATTTTCAAGTTCCTTCCAGCGTGTGTCCTGTGAAACCTTACGCATCGAAAGAACAACCTGACCCGCGTCGTTTTCTGGGTACAGTATAGTTACATCTATTTTGTCGCCAGCTGAAAGTTTCAAAGCTAAATCACGAACCGCTGTCAGTTCGCGGCCGGCCACGATTCCCTCGCTTTTCGCGCCAATGTCAACCAAAATCTCAGAGGGTGTTATAGAAACGATTTTTCCAGAAACTTCTTGTCCCCGCCGAAGCGACGGAATATTGTACCCGGTGGAGGCCAGTAGCTCCTCCATAGAGGAAAACTTAGCGCTAGATTTGCCTGTAGTAGCTGATTTTGAAGTTTTTGACTTTGGCAATCATGCTCACTTCCTTAATCTTTATTTCAATTACAAATTCCCAAACTCCAAACTCCAATTTTTGGAATTTGGGTTTTGGTCATTGGTCATTGATTAAGTGGCATTGTATCAGTTTTTTTAAAATAAAAAAAGGAGAAAAGTTAGCTTGCTTGAGGAGCATTAGTATCAATTGGCTGAGAGACTATGTTAAACGCTTGATCCAAAGTTCTATTTCTTTCCGCCCGAATAGCTTCCATAATCTTTTGATCGTGAAGTACTCGATCTTTAGACCGCTCAAACGCATCTCCCCATTCTTTAATACTTCTACCTGGTTCCATAATATCTTCTTTCGCTCGAACAGGAATCCAATCTTTCGGATCTAACTTTTTACTGCCACTGCTTATTTCTTCTGGTAAATTAATAAGTCCGGCTGTTATATCTTTCTGTACAATCTCGCTTTCCCTACCTCTAAAGAGACGTATTGGGCCAACCTCTGAGTGTACACCAAATATACCAGGATACCTACCACCTCTAAATCTATTTGCCTCGTCTCCTGATGAATAACCAGCTACTTTAAATATAAGTACAGATTTCTCGTCGCTCGATGGAATTTCATATACAAGTTCACCGCCTAATTGCTGATTTACTTCCTCTAATCTCTGAAAAATTGATCTAGCTTTCTCTCCTTCAGTTTGTCCTTGAGCTGCTTCAGCCTCTCTTCTCGCCGCTTCGTCCGGAGTTACAGCGACTCCAAGATCCTCAGGCCTCACTGGTCTAACTCCTCCTGCTTCCGTTCCCTGACCGGGAGTAAATCCGCCGCCTGCTTGTCCTCCTTCATGATCCATAACTTACCTCTCTCTATTATTAGATCATTTCCCAAAACCCTCTGTCAAATTCCTTATAAAAAACTCACCGTTGGGTGAGCTAATATGTTACCTACAGTATCTGGAATCTTTACCATTTGTTGACGATCGTCACAAAAAGGTAAAAATAGTACTGAACGAAGTGATGTACGAGGATCGCAGGTCATCAAAAACAGAAGTGCCCTGGCGATGACCTCTTTTTGTGAAACAAAAATATCAGATTCCGAAGGAAGGCTGATATTTTCGCGGTGGAAACCCACAACTATTGTCGGCGCTGAAATTAAGGAAGATTTTACTTTCAAATCCCGGCCCCGAGCTATCTTCGCACCGAAAAGGCACTATTGTCGCCGCTAGTATGTTTCACTATCCAGTTCGGAATGGGATGGAGTGGTTCCGTACCGCTCAAGAGACCGGAATTTCAAAGCAAAATCTATTTTAAAGTTCAACCGCCAACTAAAGAATTATAGCAGAAATCTGCAATCAAGTCCTAAGCGCCTAAAAGCTCCCTATTCCTCTGATGTCTCTGATTCTTTGTTGAAGGAGAATCCGTCTTTCCCGCCAGCCTTCGTCCAGCATAACTTCTAAGCCCTACTCTGCTACTCCTCGGGTTTTTCCTGCTCAATTCAGCGTTTCTTTTAGACCATGCCTCAGGCTTGTATTCCTTCAGTAATTCTGGGGCCCTGAAGCAAGAACTTTGATCAGTTTCCTCAGAAACAGCTGCACTAACTGTAGGTAATGTTAAGTTTTTAAACACTCTCAATACTGCTTCTTGAGCGCTAGACTGTAACCCCTCAAACACGAGCTCTTGACGAGGAAAGCTTCCACTAAGAAGTTGGAGTGCGCGACTATGAATTTGACTAAATTCTGGACCTAATTGCATAACCAACCCTCGTACCGCTCCCTTTAAACCAGTGGAACGAGATATAACTCCTATTGCTGTCGACATTGTCGAATCAGACAAATCAGGATCACTGGCTACCACTCTGTCGAGTACTTGAAGAGTGTCAGGTAGGCCTTCTTGTCTAGACTGATTTAAATCTATCCGTTCAGGACTCATGATTTCTCCCAAAAAAATACCCCCTCGCGGGGAATGCTTATAAAACTAACTGTATTTAACACAAAGTCGGCCTGCTTTGTCAAGCCCAACAAAAAAGCGTCTAGTAAATTAGCGTCTAGCGTTTAGAATTTTTAACTAGACCCTAGTCACTAGTCGCTAATATCTGACTTTGCGTTTCGGAAACTGAATGGAATTGCCTCGCGCTCCGCGCGAGGTTACGAATTAATCCGAATACTGAATTTTGATTTACAATATTTGGATACATTCGCATGTTGAGAATGATCTAGTTAGTCAACCTCTTCATGCGAATTCATACGAATGATTTTTAAGCTAAATAGCCTATTCGCATATATTCGTAATCTTGTGCGAAGCACAAGAAAGGGTCAATCGATCTATTAGTACGGCTAAGCTTACGAAGTATATTCAAATTTATGCTAATAGTTGATCAGTTTTACAATATTCGTTTCTATTCGCATGTTGAGAATCACTAACAAAAGTAATCCACTTCACGCGAATTTACGCGAATAAGGTTGACCAACAAGCATATATTCGCATTCATTCGTACCCACGCAAAGCGTGGACAAACATTACTGCCTTTACACTTGCCGCCTATCAACGTCGTAGTCTACAACGGATCTTAACGATATCTAGTCTTGGGGCCTGTTTGGCGCTTAGATGCTTTCAGCGCTTCTCAGTTACGAACGTAGCTACCCAGCACTGCCACTGATGTGACAACTGGCACACTAGAGGTTCGCTCACCACGGTCCTCTCGTACTAGTGGCGACCCCCCTCAAATATCAAACGCTTGCACCGGATAGAGGCCGAACTGTCTCACGACGTTCTGAACCCAGCTCGCGTACCGTTTTAATGGGCGAACAGCCCAACCCTTCCCGCCTACTTCAGCAGGAGGATACGGTGAGCCGACATCGAGGTGCCAAACCTTCCCGTCGATATGGACTCTTGGGGAAGATAAGCCTGTTATCCCCGGGGTAGCTTTTATCCGTTAAGCTCACGCGCTCCCATAAGCCACGTGAGGATCACTAAGACCTGCTTTCGCACCTGCTTGTGATGTACCACTCGCAGTCAAGCCGACTTATGCCTTTGCACTCTTAAAGTCCGTTTCTGTAGGACTTGAGTCGACCTTTGTACGCCTCCGTTACCTTTTAGGAGGCGACCGCCCCAGTCAAACTGCCCACCAGACACTGTCCCGTCTCCCGTATTTTATTAGGACAAACGGTAAGTTCCAGCCATCGAAAAGAGAGGTGTTACATTGTTGTCAGGTACCGAATGGTACCTGACTCCCTCCTACGCTATACAGTTCCAATAGTTGAAACAAAGTCAAGCTGCAGTAAAGCTCCACGGGGTCTTTTTGTCCTGGTGCAAGTTGGCCGCATCTTCACAGCCATTGCAATTTCGCCGAGTCCTTCCTCAAGACAGTTGCCAAGTCGTTCAGCCTTTTGTGCGGGTCGGAACTTACCCGACAAGGAATTTCGCTACCTTAGAACAGTTATAGTTACTGCTGCCGTTTACCCGGGCTTATACCACAAGCTCACCCCGTCCTTTTCAAGCTCTAGACTTAAAAATTTACTCAAAATGAAATTTCGTTAGTTTAGTAACAAACGAAAATCTAAAGCCCAAAAAGGGCGGGGATCACCTACGGCATTTAACCTACGAGCACTGGGCAGGCGTCAGCCCCTATACATCGTTTTTCAACTTAAGCAGGGACCTGTGTTTTTGTTAAACAGTCGCTTGGCATCGTTAACTGCGCCCAGGTACCGTTTGGTACCTGGGAGGACATCTACCAAAGGTACGTCCAGTTATATTGCCGAGTTCCTTAAGGAAGGTTCTCTCGCTCGCCTTGGTACACTAATACCAGTCCACCTGTGTCGGTTTAGGTACGGTTTTGACAAAAACATAACAACGAGAAAATTTCTTGGAAGTTGAAACAGTTTCTCTCTCCAGCGCGAGCCAGATTGCTATCAAAGCTCGAATAATCATAAAAAGGGATTTTCCACTTTTCACTTCCTTGCTTTTTAGGGGCCGTATCATTTCGACCCAGAAGTCTTCCATCTTCGTCTTCCCTTTGCTTTAAAACGATTTTGTCAAAGTAGCCGAATATTAACGGCTTGTCCATCGACTACGCCTTCTGGCCTCGCCTTAGGACCGACTAACCCTACGTCGACGAACGTTGCGTAGGAAACCTTGGACATTCGGCGCCCCGGATTCCAACCGGGGTTTCGCTACTCATACCGGCATTCTCACTTCGCACCGCTCCAGTCCGGCTTACGCCGTGGCCTTCACCGCATATGCGAACGCTCCCCTACCGCTCGCCTGCGCAGCAGGCGACTACTAATTTTTGCAAATACTTTTTATATGCGAATTTATTCGAATGCATCAATAATCTAAAATATCAACAATGAGATATTAAATCGAAGCACATTCGCATTCATTCGCATTAATCTAGCATTCGCATCCATTCGTAATCGCATGCTACGCATGCGAACCCCAAGCTTCGGTGGTATTTTTAGCCCCGTTACATTGTCGGCGCACTGCCGCCTGTTCCGGAGGTCGGATGTCGGATATCAGAAATCAGACTATCACGTCCGAGATCCGACATCTGAATTCCGATCTCCGGAACTTAGACAAGTGAGCTGTTACGCTTTCTTTAAAGGATGGCTGCCTCTAAGCCAACCTCCTTGCTGTCTAAACGTCAATACTACCTTGCACACTTAAAATACACTTCGGGACCTTAGCTTTGGATCTGGGATGTTTCCCTTTAGCCCTGGCCCGCTTATCCGGGTCGGACTGACTCCCCGCCTAGATTATTTCCCAGTATTCGAAGTTTGATTAATCAGCACACATTGCTGCGCACAGACTATTCAGTGCTCTACCCCTAGGAACTTTGACGGGGGCTATACCTAAATATATTTCGGGGAGAACCAGCTATCTCCGCGTTCGATTGGCATATCACCCCTAACCACAGCTCATCCCAGCCACTTGCAACTGACACGGGTTCGGACCTCCATACCGCTTTCGCGGGACTTCATCCTGGCCATGGCTAGCTCACGCGGTTTCGGGTCTTTTCCATGCTGTATAATCCCGCCCTTTTCAAGTTCAAATTGAACATTGTCCCCGTCTAACTTAAACCCAAAAAGGGCGGGACGCGCTATTAACGCTCGCTTTCACTTTGCCTCCCCCCGCCCTTTGCTCGCAAACTCGCAAAGGTCAGAATTCCAAAATTCTAAATTCTAAATCCGAAACAAATACAAAATCCTAAATTCAAATGATCAAAACCAGCTTTTTCGAATTTTGAAAATTTGAAAATTCGAATTTGTTTAGTATTTCGATATTCGTGCTTCGAATTTGCGCCTTTGGCTTACGGCCAAAAGGCGGGGTTAGACTACAGAATGGAAAAACTCACCGGTTCATTCTTCAATAGGCACGTCGTCACCAGGTACCAGACGGTACCTGGCTCCGGCTGCTTGTTAGCGTTCAATTTCAGGTACTTTTCATTCCCCTTCCGGGGTACTCTTTCACCTTTCCCTCACGGTACTAGTTCACTATCGGTCGCAACACATATTTAGCCTTAGCTCATGGTCGAGCCAGATTCCTACAGGATTTCGCGTGTCCCGTAGTACTTGGGATACTCCTAGAGCCATTTAAGATTTCACATACGAGTCTTTCACTCTCTATGGCCTGCCATTCCAGACAGTTCTGCTATCTTAAGTGAGATCTCATATTAGAGTCCCGCAACCCCAGGTACCGTATGGTACCTGGTTTGGGCTTTTCCCCTTTCGCTCGCCACTACTCAGGGAATCGTTAATTACTTTCTTTTCCTCGCCTTACTTAGATGTTTCAGTTCAGACGGTACCCTTCCTTAAGCTTATTAATTCGCAAAAGGATGCTCATGCACAGCGCAAGAACCCCTAAGTAACTTAAGGTACTTAAGTGACTTAAGAACCCCTGTGCCATGCACAAGCGGGTTTCCCCATTCGGAAATTACCGGATCAAAGCTTGACGGCAGCTCACCGGTACTTATCGCAGCCCTCCACGTCCTTCTTCGGTGTGTTGCACCAAGGCATCCATTGAACGCATAAATATGACCCATTCCATTCAGTTTCCAAAACGGCCACTGTGAAAGTGGCTTCAAGAAACTGAATTAATTTTTTCCAGGTATTCAATTGTTAAAGTGCTGTCCTGCTTCGCAGGACTTCGAATTTATTCGAATAGTCAGCTTAGCTACCTTCTATTCGTATACATTCGCATGTAGACATAGACCAAATAAGTCAACTTCATCATGCGAATTTACGCGAATATTAAGTTAAATATCGATGCGCATTCGCATCCATTCGTATCTATTCAGTGGACCCGAGCGGACTCGAACCGCTTACCTCTGCAGTGCAAATGCAGTGTTCTACCTGCTGAACTACGGGCCCTGATAATATGCGAATTTACGCGAATACTCTTTTTGTTTCTAACTATTCGTTCTTATTCGCATGTTAATATCAGGACCAAATAAATCACACTATATGCGAATTCATGCAAATTATTTTTAGGCTAAATAGCCCATTCGCATACATTCGTAATATCTTAAAAAGGGAAACTAATTTACGGCGCCAAGCTAGACTTGACTTGAAGTTTAATTTGGAAAAATTTCACCATAAAAGTTAGTTCCCTAATGGAATTCACCATTTGAAAGTATAGCAATGTAAACTTGCAGTGTCAACCACTCCCTACGGTGACTTGACAAAGGTAAAAGCAAACACCGATACTTAATTCAGAGCCTAAAGAAAATTAACAATACAAACACGAATGCCTGCACCCATCAGTAAACTCTCATTGATCGTGCCTGCCTATAATAAAGATTCTGAAGTTTTCAAATCTGTTTGCTCTTTTGTCTATCAACTAAAAAAGCTTCCCTATGATTGGGAAATAATTGTGGTTGATGACGCCTCTCGTGACTTCACTCTTCGAGAAGCAATTCGCAGTAAGAAATTCAATGGTAATACCCACCGAATCAAAATATTTTCCTACGACTTGAATCAGGGCAAAGGATTTGCCCTTTACTACGGTTTCAAAAAAAGTATTGGCGATATTGTTGTTTTCGCGGACTCTGATCTGGATCTTCCCATGGAAAATATCCCGGTTGCCCTAGATTATTTTCAAAAAAACGGCGCCGATATTACCATCGGCTCAAAAAGACACCCTCTCTCTAAGGTCAAATATCCACTTGCCCGAAAAATTCAAAGTAAGACATATCAAATGCTTATCAAATTACTTTTCAATCTCCATGTAACAGACACCCAAGTCGGTATTAAAGTATTTAAACGAGAAGTTTTACAGGACGCTTTTCCAAGAATCGTCGTTAAGCAATTTGCTTTTGACCTGGAACTTTTAGTTGTCGCCAACTCTTTAGGTTACAAAAAGATAACAGAATCACCTATTGTTCTCAATTATCAGTTTTCATCCACAATTCGCCTTAAGTCAATTCTAAGAATTCTCCAAGATACATTCGCCATTTTTTACCGCAAAAACTGGCTTAAGTATTACCAGGTTGCCCGCTACCGGCTGGAACAAGACGAATCTTTAATTACCCCGCAAAAAGCCTTCATTTAGGATAAACACGAATTAATGCGAATTCTCCTAGGTGGTATATAATCATTTGTATAAATTCGCATAATGAGATTGACAACTTAAGTCTTCCTTAAAATGCGAATAAGTCCGAACATTGGAAATCAGAAACAGTATTCGCATCCACTCGTATGCAAATCTTATGGCTTTCTTGGCGGGACATTAAAAACCCGGACGCGGGTGGCGCTGAAAAAGTAGCTATCGAGGTCGCAAGCCGCTTTATCAAAGATAAAATACCCGTCACGATCTTCACCTCACACTTTCCAAACGCCAAAGGTCAGGAAATCATAAGGGGTGTCAAAATCATCAGACGCGGAGGACTGATTACCTGCCGTTTATTTGCTTTCCTTTATTATATTAGAAGAACTCATGAGTTTGATTTAATAATTGACGAAATAAACACAATTCCCTTTTTCTCTATTTTATATGCTAGAAGTAAAATCATAACGTTAATTCATCAACTTGCCAAAGAGTACTGGTTTAAACAAACCTTTTGGCCGGTTAATATCCTTGGATATTTGCTTGAGTCTCCCGTATTAAGACTGTACAAAAGTTCTCTTACCATAGCTCTTGGAACCTCGACTGAAAATGACCTTAAAAACATTGGCTTTACTCAGGTTAAAACTTACATGCCGGGAATTGATTTTAACCCTCAACATACCCCGCAAAAAGCAAATCTGATTCTTTTTCTCGGACGCCTTATTCCTGCCAAGGAACCAGATCACGCGATAAATGCCTTCAAAATAATCCATAAGTCATTTCCTAAAGTAAAACTCATTATCGCCGGCCGTGGAAAAGAAAAATACGTACAAAAGCTTAAAAATTTAATAAAAAAGCTTAGTCTTCAAAAAGCTATCGACTTCAAAGGTTATGTAACAGAAAAAGAAAAAATAAATTTGCTAAAAAAATCTAAAATAATGCTAATCCCCTCTATTCGTGAAGGTTGGGGTCTAGTCGTAATAGAAGCTAATGCCACATCTTGTGTTCCTGTAGCTTATAATATACCTGGGCTTAGAGATTCGATTCAAAATGGCCAAAATGGTCTACTTGTTAATAATAATCCTCAGGCGCTTGCCACTAGTGTCCTTTTGATTCTTAACAATGGATTACTAAGAAAAAACCTAATAGAATTTGGCTATAACTGGAGTAAAAAATTTACCTGGGAAAAATGCTACAGGGATTTTAAAGCTTTTATTCTGAACGAAAAACTCCTTTGAGAACAAAAATGAGGTGTCGGGTCAGACTCGACTAGCCACGTTTGACATAGTAAATCTTGTGCGAAGAAAAGAGAACAACGGCCTTTCGACCGTGAGGGTTATTTTTAGAAAATAATAATTCAAGTTTCTTAACTTATGTTTTTTACTAAAAGATCATTAAAAAAAACTTTACTTGAATCATTTTGGAATCAACCTCAATACATAAAACTCTCTCATCAATTTAGCAAAAATACTCAAGACTATTATTGGATGAACATTCTTAAACAAAAAGCTCAAAACAAAAAAAGGATACTAGACATAGGCAGCACAGATGGTACAAGACTCAAATTACTTAAAGTAGAGACCCAAATGTATGGTCTGGATATAGCAGGAACAGCAATATCCATCGGGCGCAAAAAATATCCCACAATCAACTTTATTGAGGCAGATGCCGAAAAAATTCCTTTCCCTAATTCATATTTCGATCTTACTTATACTGCCTTCTGCTTAGAACACTTTATAGCTCCAGAAAAAGTAATTTCTGAAATGATCAGAGTTACTAAAAAAAACGGCCAGATAATTTTCGTCTGCCCTAATTATGGTTCTCCCCTTATTAATTCGCCTTCTACAAGACACCCAAGAATCCTGAAATTTATAAAAATCTTGAATCTAGAAATTCTACATTTTTTAAAATTAAACGACAAAACAATTCGCTGGGAAAAAATTCAGCCAAAAATTACTAATAAATTTCAGCCGGATGACGATGCGGTCAATTTACCGTATTTGCCTAATTTAATTTGGGTCATGAAGTCATTTGGGTTGGAGATTGAACACGCCTCATCAGGCTGGGAAGTCTCTCGAAAAGGCATAGTCAAAATACTTCTATTCTTCCTAAAAAAATTGGGAATTACTAATTTATACCCAATTAAATATTGGGGACCAGATCTTTTTTTGATATGCACTAAAAAGATATAAAAATTTTACTTCTTATATGCATAAATCAGTATGTCTTGAAATTGCTTTTTGGTAAAAGGCATTTTGGGCGTACTCCGAATTTGATAACCAAACCCGTTTTTTTCAAAAATATTTAAAAAATCACTAAAATCATCCTTCCAAGAATCAATATGATGATGAAATTCCACCACAGCTTCCCTAACAAAACTCAGCTTATGTTTTTTTGAAAGCTCACTCATTACTAATCCTTCAGCCCCTTCAATATCCATCTTCAAAAAATCAATTTTTCCTTTAATATATGCTGAGAGCTTAACCGACGGCAATCGTTCAAAAACGATAGACTTTGAATTTCTCTCGCTAATTATGCTTTTGCTTGCAGAACTTAGATTCTCTGGATTAAAGTAAAATTTTACTAAGCCTTCCTTGTTACTTAAGATTTGACGAAATAACAATACATCAGATAGTTTATTGCTATTAACATTAAGCTCTAGAAGCGAAAAAGCGCTTTTATCTGGTTCAAAGGCAAAGATTCTTGATTTTGGATAAAGCATTTTAAAGAAGATTAAGGCAATCCCGATATGTGAACCACAGTCATAAATTAGAGGGCTTTTTGTCATTGCTTTAAAATAATAGATTCGTCTTATAAAAATTTCTTCAAACATACAAATAAAACTGGAGTAGTCCAACAAGCTAATTTGAAAATTGAATAATCTTTCTTTTAAAATTTTTCTTTTCAGGAGAACCACAAAAAAGAGATATTTGAATTGTAATTTTAAATAGTTTAAAAATAATTCTATTTTACTATAAGGGATTTTTTGATTTGCAGAAAAAATAAAGAAAACGTAATAACAGAAATTCGCAAGATAATAGAAAAACTTCATTTGTAAATATTATAATATTTACAATTAAAATGAAAATTCTTTTCTGCTATCAAAGCATTGGAATACACAGTGTACCACTGCCTTTATCAGAAAGCTTAGCCAAACTTGGTCATAAAGTCATTAATTGCGGCCCTGGGAGAAATCAGGACATAAAAACATCTCAAACTGTGGATATTAATAAAATTCTTCAGAGGCTTAGAGAAATTGATCTTATTTTTATTGTAGAATCCTCTTTTCTTCCTAGCAATCTCGAAAAATGCAAGATCCCAAAGGCAATATATTTAATTGACTCCCATTTACATTTTCATATATGGCATAAAGAAATAGCTAAGGTTTTCGATTTCATTTTTCTTGCTCAAAAAAAATATGTAAAAAAATTGAAAAAAATTGGGATTAAAAATGTTTTCTATCTCCCCTGCGCATATGACTTAAATACATGTAAAAATCTGCATATAAAGAGAATATATGATTTTGGATATGTAGGTACTTTTAACCCACTCCATAACCCTAAAAAAAGTATCTTCTTTGCTTTATTAAAAAGGATGTTCAACGCGAAAATCGGTCAGGAGGTTTACGGGACCAAGATGGCAAAAATTTATAACCAATCAAAAATAACTGTTAATCTTTCGAACGCCACTGATTTAAATCTAAGAACATTTGAATCAATGGCTTGCGGATCAATGCTTCTAACAGATATCCAAGATAACCTCTTAGGTTTATTTCAAGACCGCAAACATTTAGTTGTTTATAAAAATTACTTCGAGGTTCCGAAACTGATTAATTATTATTTAAAAAATCAAACGGAAAGATTAGCTATCGCCAAGAAAGGCCAAAAAGAAGTTCTCAAAAATCATACCTATAATCACAGGGCAAAAGAGATATTAGAAAGAGTTGAACCTCTCCTAAGAGAAAAAAGGGTAATTAAAAAGGACGTTTTATATAGTCTTGGCAGAAGTTATTTCTTTTTATATCACCATCAGACCGCATCTTCTTACCTAAAAAAATTTATTCTAAATCAAAAGGGATTTTCCATTAAAAGAATGGAGGCTATAATTTTTTTCCTAATCGCAAAATATATTCCACCGAAATTATTTAGAATATTCATGATATTTTTTAGAATAACATATAAAATCTTAGATTAGATGAAATATCAAACAATCAATAACAAAATAGCCGAAGTTATGTTTAGGCAAAAAATCTCAAAACAGCAGCTTTCCTCTACTACCGCCCTTCCGAATGAAAGGACATATAAAGAAAGTGCAAAAGAGCTTAGAAATAGAGTAAAAAGAACAATTAATGACTTTCAAGATCTAGAAAAAAGAGGGATTAAATTTAATTACTATTTTGAAATTGGATCTGAATATTGCGAGAGACCAATGGCCCTGGAGAAAAAATTTAAGATAAAAGGACTTGCCAGTGATATTTCTCTATCCAGCCTCCTAGCAGCTTCAGATTTTGCTAAAAAACTTAAATTTGAAACAGTCCCGAAGAGAATTGTGTGTGATGCTTACTGCCTCCCTTTCAGAAATAACTCTTTGCCTTTTATTTTTTGCTATCAAACCCTACATCATTTTCCTGACCCAAAACCAATTATCAACGAAATATATAGAGTTCTTGCACCCGGTGGTTACTTTTTTTTCGATGAAGAACCGGTTAAACAAATCTTGAATATCCCGCTATGGAGAAGACCAACATGCCTTCGCCCGTGGGAAAAGATCCTAAAATACATTGGCATCTTGCCCTTTATCTCAAGAATCGGCAAAACAGAAGTCGATCACGGAATACTGGAAGAAGTCTTCACACTAAAAACCTGGCAAAAGGCGCTTCAAGTTTTCGAAAAAGCCGAAGTCACAATAAAACCTTTTCCTTTTGGCCCCCAAAGTACGGTTTCTAAGTCCGATAATGTGAACTGGTTAAAACCAAAACTATCTACTTATCTTTTAGTCACCTGTTGGGGCGGCGGCATCCGTGCGCTTTGTCAAAAAAAAGGATACAGAATTAAATCTAATATCGTAAACCCATTAGAAAAATATACATGTCCCGTCTGTCAGACAAATAAAAAAAATGAAAATATTCCTTACCTTAACAAATCAATAGATAATAAAAATTATTTATGTTCTCTTTGTAAAACTAGATTCCCAATAATATCTGGTATTCCTATCATTCTGCCTATAAAAGAAATGAAAATATATGGATAAAAAGATAGTATTTTTAGGAGCAGGATCCACTGGGCTTGGAGCAGCACACCAACCTAAGGAACTGGAACTGGAACCCTTAGTTTCGGTAATCGTACCAACTTATAATGAACAAGAAAATATTGGGCGGTGCCTTGGCAGTATTCTTGCACAAAATTATAAAAAAATCGAAGTTATTATAGTCGACAATTTTTCAAAAGATAAAACTCTACAAATCGCCCAAAAATACACAAGCAATTGCTTCAGATTCGGGAACGAACGCTCTGCTCAACGAAATTTTGGTGCTCAAAAAGCCAAGGGTAAATGGCTTCTTTTTATTGATGCAGACATGCAACTTACCAAAAAGTGTCTCAAAGAAGCCCTCAAAAAGGCCCAAAAGGGCAAGTTCATAATTGCTTTTCCAGAACTATCACAGGGACAGAACTTCTGGGAAAAATCGATCGCTCTCGAGAGGAATCTATATCAAAAAGAAAAAATATTAGCAGGAGCCCGTCTGTTTCCTAAAAAACTCTTCTTAAAACTTAAAGGGTTCGACCAAAGTTTAATAGCCGGCGAAGACTGGGACATTACTATTCGCGCCAAAACATTCGGGTACAAACTTGTATTTACAATTAGCAAAATTATTCACAAGGAAAATTTTAAGAACCTCAGGGATCTACTGAAGAAAAAGGCTTATTATTCTAAAAACATCTCTCTTTACGCAACTAAACACCCCAAATTGTTTGCTAAACAAGCAAGTTTAAAAAATAGACTTGGTATTTACTTTAAAAATTGGCCTCGACTCCTTACTAATCCACAATATACGGTAGGTTTTCTTTTTATCAAAAGTTGCATTTGGTATGATTGGTTCACAAAAAATAAGGATGCAAAAACCTAAAAAAATTCTAGATATTGGATGTGGAAAGAAAAAATATCCTGGTTCAATCGGCATCGATTTAAATCCTAAAAGTGACGCAGATATTATTAAAAACGTTGAAAAAGGTCTTCCGTTTAAAAAAAACGAGTTCGATCTTGTCTATTCTAGTCACACCTTAGAACATCTTGATCCTAAAAAACTTGTTTTTGTTCTAGAAGAAATATGGCGGGTTACAAGACCGAATGGGCAAATTAAAATAACAGTACCCCATTTCTCAGGGGTCGGAGCAGCATCAAACCCTACACACTTAAGGTCTGGTTTCACTTCACAAACTTTTCATTTTTTTAACTATGAAGACGAGTATCAAAAATACGGCCGTATAAATTTTGAAATTATAAAAGTTACTCTAACGAAAGGTAGAACAAGAAATATATTTATAAATCTTGTTTTGAGTATAATCGATTATCTTGCAAATTTAAATCCCTTTTTCTGTGAATCTTCTTGGGTCTATTGGTTCGGTGGCTTTCATGAAATCGAATTTACACTAAGACCGATTAAATGATTGATAAATAGACCTCATTTGGATTATCAGTCATCGCCGTTTGCCAAAAAAACCATGAGCAACAAAATCTCAATAATTATTGTCAATTGGAATACCAAAGAATATATCTCAAGCTGTCTTAAATCCATTTATCAAAATTGTAGCCTAAATTATGAAATTATCGTCATTGACAACAATTCAATTGACGATTCTGTCTTCTACCTCAAAAAGTATTTTCCAAAAATTAGATTAATTCAAAACAAAAAAAACTACGGTTATGCAAAAGCAAATAATCAAGGCGTAAAACTGGCCAAAAACGAATTTGTGGTTATTCTTAACCCCGATACTCAAATTAAAAAAAACACACTCGGGGGGTTAGTCAAATTTTACAAAAGCCATCAAGGTGTTGGAGCAGTTGTCCCAAAATTACTCAATCCTGACGGATCAATCCAATATTACTACCATCGCAAACTTCCTACCCTTAAGAATCAGGTCGCAAGTTTCATTTATAATTACACCCCTTTCAAAAAATTTCGCTGGTCACAAGAATTATTCCTGTTAGATCAGAAGTTTGAAAATGACACAAAAATCGAACAGGCTGCCGGCATTTGTATCTTAACTACCAAATCTGCCATCCAAAAAATTGGCTACTTATATGACGAAAAATTGCCCATATTTCTAAATGACGTCGACTTCTCATATAGACTTAAAAAGCTCAATTTTGACATCTTTTTGGTTGCCGACTCTCACCTTGTCCATCACCGTTCATCTTCTACAAATAAACTGGATCCCTACACCTTAAGGCAAGAAGTTTTACTTTCCACAATCTATTACTTTAGAAAAAACAACGGATTTATGGTCTATGCGCTAACCAAAATTATTCTTCTATGCCTACTATTGACAATTTTACCCCTGACACAAATCGGACTGGTCAAAAGCTACCTTATGACGCCCATCATTGATAAAAAGAAATCTAGTCAGTTACAATGGCAAAATATCAAAGCTATCATCTTGGAGAAAAGAAACCATCCCGGTTTAATCGCAATTTAAACGAAATGAGCAAATGATGAAAAATGTTCAAGTTGGTGTCGTTTTAGCTGGCGGCAAAGGCACCAGGCTCGGCTGGTTGGGTAAATTTCTGCCCAAATCTCTAGTTCCAATTGGCCAAAAACCTATGCTTTACTACATCATCAAGAATCTTAAGTCTATGAAAATCACTAAAATTTACCTTTTGGTAAATTACAAAAAAAACTTAATCAAACGTTACCTGGCAGAAGAACCAGAATTTAAAGAAATAGATTTCTATTACATTCATTCACAACCAAATCTCGGCCTTGCCCAAGTCATCCAAAAAACAGAGCGTTTTATCAAAGAACCATTTGTTGTATTCTTAGGTGACGATTTCACCATTTGTCCAAAAATCAGCCAATTCCCAAAGAAAGGTCTTCAAAAAGGGATAGTTGCCCAGGAAGCGGTTATTAGAGAAAATGACGCAAAAATCCTCTCCCAAACTTGCGAAGTTTTTTTTGACAAAGAAGGAAAAATTCTTAAGGCCAGTGAAAAACCTCAAAAGCCTACATCGAAGTACCGAGGTTGTGGCCTCTACTTCTTTAGGCCTCAGGTCTTTGACTACATCAGAAAAACACCCAACTCAAAAAAGACCGGCAAGCGCGAGATTACCGACACTATCAATTTAATCGCCCAAGACGGAAAGGCCTTTGCCTGGCCACTTGACGGAGTCAACGTCAACATTAATACTCAGGCAGATTTGGTAAAAGCAATCAAATGCCTTTTTGCTAATGGTTAAAAACAGTTTCCCTAAAGTATCTATAATTTTTTCTAATTTAAACGGCGGCAAAGAACCTTTAGAATGCCTTGTCTCTATTCAAAAATTAACTTATCCAAAAGCTAAAATTGAAACAATTGTTGTCGATAACGGTTCAACAGACGGATCCCCTGAAAAAATCGCCAAGAAATTTCCAGATGTTAAGTTAATTAGGCTTAAAAAAGCTACTGGGCTCCCTGCGTCCTTAAATTTAGGGATAAGAAGATCTACTGGCCAACTCATTTTCATTGCCAATGACGATATTGTCCTAGAAAAAAACAGCATCAGTCGGATGGCCAGCTACCTCAAAAATCATCAGGATATAGGAGTACTCGGAGGCAAAGTCTTTTATAAAGATCAACCAAAAAAATTGACTGATTCTGCCTCAAGCTTTAATTTTTACCTTGGTAGCATCAAAAAACCCAACAGTCAATCAGAAATTCTCTGGCTTCAGTCTTGTGCAATTATGATTTCAAAAACTGTCTTTGACAAAATCGGCTTATTCGATGAGGGATTTTACCCGCTCTATTTTGATGATTTTGACTTCTGCCTAAGAGCAAGAAAGGCTAATTTTAAACTTGTTTTGCTAAAAGAGGCAGTTTTTTGGCATGGCTGCGGAAAAACAACCGAAAAATCACAAAAAATTAAAATATACTACTGGTGGTATCGAAACAAAATTAGATTTATGCTTAAAAATGCCACAGTCCCACAGATCCTTTCATCACTGGCCATCCAAATTTTTGTTTCTTCTGCAAGAAGTATTATAGAAAGACAAAATCTCCTTCTTCCCCTTTTTAAAGCTTCTCTAGAGAATTTAAGAGAAATTTCCAAAACAATTAAGGCAAGAGCGGCTAAATAAAAATGGCACAAAAATTAAAAAAAGCTCCTCAATCTAAAAAACCAATAAATAGATTGGTCGTAATTACCAGACTATTCAACAAATATCTCAATTATTTATGGTTAAAATCTGCAGAACAAAATAACCGGATCCTGATTTCAAGGATAAACCGAGCAAACTTTGCAAAAGTCCTCGACATTGGATGTGACAGCGGAAAACTTATTATTGAACGGGTCCAAAACATCAGGAAACCGGAAATCTACGGAATTGATATTCGATCTGAAGCTGTTTCATCCTCAAGAAAACTTGGAATTAGGACAAAAAAGGGAAATGCCGAAAAAGGACTTCCTTTCCATTCGAATTTTTTCGATATAGTCTCGGCCAACCAAATAATAGAACATCTGGTAAACGTGGACAGGTTTGCGAGCGAAATTTATCGTGTCCTCAAACCTAACGGTTACCTAATTTTATCGACAGAAAACCTTTCTTCTTGGCATAATATCTTTGCACTAATTCTCGGCTGGCAGGCCTTTTCTCAACATATCTCCCAAATCAAAAATATCGGAAACCCTTTTAGATTATCAAATTGGGAGGATATTCCAGCTTATTATACGCATGTAAAAATCTTTACTCCTAAAGGTTTAAAGGATCTTTTTAAAACGCATAATTTCCAAATTATAGATTTTTTTGGCGCTTCATATTACCCGTTTCCTCCTCCGTTATCGTCAATTCTTGGCAAAATTGACCCAAGACATAGTCCCTTTATAGGAATTAAGGCAAGGAAACCAGAAGTACCAAAATGAAACAAAAAAAAACAATACTCCACCTCGGCTGTGGTCCTCATAAGATACCTGGTTCAATTGGTGTCGATATCAATAAAAACATCGGGGCTGATATCATTCATGACCTAAATAAATTCCCATATCCATTCAAAAAAGACCAGTTTGATAAAATAATCGCGGAAAATATCCTTGAACACCTGGAAAACATTCCCAAAGTAATGGAAGAACTGCATCGCATATCAAAAAACGGCGCTATATTATTTATTACAACAGGTCACTTCAGCAGCATAGACAGCTTTACGGACCCTACCCATAAACACTTTTTTACCAGCCGCACATTTGACTACTTTATCCCAGGTACAGATTTATATGAATATCACTACTCAAAAGTTAAGCTGAAAAAGCTGAAAGTTTTACTTGGGCCCCCTCAAACTAACAATTTCTTACTTAAAATATTATTAAAGTTAATTAATAAATATGCAGTAATTTATGAAAAAAGGTTTGCTTTTATCTTTCCTGTTGGAACAATTTCATACAAACTACAAATCATTAAAGAAAAGTGAGCGAAGACAAAAAATCGCTAAAAGTTTCTATTTCGAGAGAAGCGAAGAAACAGATACCGAAGGTGTCTATTTCGAAGAATCAGAGACCGAAGGTGTCTATTTCGAAGAAACAGAGACCGAAGGTATCTATTTCGAAGAATCAGAGACCGAAGGTATCTATAATTTTTACAAATTACAATGGTGGACAAAATCCACTGTCTTGCCTTTCGTCGATCGAAAAGCTTAACTATCCAAAATCACAACTCGAAACAATTGTCGTCGATAACCATTCAACAGATGGGTCAACCAAGCTAATTAAGAAAAAATTTCCGAAAGTTAAAGTGCTCTATCAGAAGAAAAATCTCGGTTTTGCCAAAGGAATCAATGTCGGTATAAGAAAAGCAAAAGGCGACCATCTGTTCATCACTAATGATGATGTTACTTTTGAGAAAAATAGTCTTAAAACACTCATTGACTTTGCTCAAAAACAGAATGATTGCATCATAGGGGGTAAACAAGTCCATCCCCAAACCAAAAAATTCGTAGCCGGAGGCCGAAAATTTAGCCTTCTGACAGGAATGCAAACAGGCATAAACGCACGCTCTTCAGTAGTCTGTGACCAAGTTGATGGTTGCGCAATGCTCATTCCCAGAAAATTAATCAAGGTATTGAGCCTATTTGACGAAGGATTTTACCCTGTCTACGGAGAAGACCTGGATTTTTGTTTAAGAGCTAAAAAGGCCAAAATACATGTAATTTACCATCCAAAAGCAATTTTTTACCATAATCCTTCGCAAAGCGTTTCTAAACTTCCGTTAGCTGATGTTTATTTCTACGGTTTTAAAAACCGTCTAAGACTTATGCTAAAACATGCAAATCCTCTTCAGCTAGCCTTTTTTTTAATATTCCATTATCTTTTGATAATGCCTTTCCGAATAATTACCCGCAAGGAACCAATATTGAAAGCAGAAATTAAAGCTTTGATTTGGAACATTAAAAATCTTAAGAAAACCTTAAGAGAAAAAAGGGGAAATTAATGAGAATTGCCTTAGTCTCTCATGCAGCAGACATTCACTCAGGTTCCCGGGCGCCTATCGAGCTTGCAAAACACTTTGCGAAACTAGGCCACGAAGTCATCTTTTTTGCCCACGCTCACATATCCCGAAAAAACGCAATAAATGAGTTGAAATCGACAAAAATAAAAGTGGTACTAATCGACTATCCAAGAATAAAATTTATCGACCGCATTCTTGCTGCTTTCATGCTCGCCACAAAACTAAGAAAACTAAAACCAGATATAATTTCTGCCCATGCTACGCTTCCCTTTATGCTGGGTTCAAAATTGTCGGGTATTCCATTATTCTCCACTTATCATGGTACTCAAACAGATGTCTGGCTTGACAAAATTTTCCCTAGAGTCCCCGGTACTCTGGACAAAATAGCGAATCATTCTCTAAATTTTATCATCAAATCACTTATGTGGTTTCAGCTTACTTTATCAGATAGAATTATCACTCTAAGCAAATACTGCTCCCGTGAACTACTAACTTTTTATGGGAAAAAAGCGCCCTTTGTCTATTGGGGAGGAGCACCACCTCATTTACTAGATATTACACTAAAACCGAAAAAATCAAATTTAATCACCCTACTTTCAGTCTCAAGAATTGTTCCATATAAAGGCTTCCACGTATTGATTGAGATAGTCAAAGAGCTTGAAAAAAAATACCCGAATCTAAAATTAACAATAATTGGTTCTCATCCTAATAAAAATTATTTATCTTACCTTAATAAAATCAAATCAAAAAATACCAGAATAATCCTAAATCCTAACGATAAAGTTCTGTCTATTTATTACCAACAAGCGGATCTCTATGTCACATGTGACAAGTTTCTCTTTTTTGGTATGCCAATTTTTGAAGCTGCAAGCTTCGCAAAACCTGTAATTGCTTTCAATTCTGCATCGGCAAAAGAAATAATCCAAAATAGCAAAACCGGTATTGTAGTCTCTTCAAAAGAGGAATTTAAAAATGCTCTTATAAAACTCATGACTAACGAAAAAGAAAGATTAAAACTAGGTAAAAACGCCTTTGAATTTAACAAAAAATATACTTGGGAGAATGCTGCCCGTTTTTACATTAAATTATTTGAGAAATGGCAAAAACATTAAATTACAATAAGGCATATTTCAAAAAAAGAGACCACTTAGATCTGCATATTGCTCAGTCACTAAAATTAGTTGTTTGCAAAAATAATCTAAAACGTATTTTAGACGTAGGATGTGGCACCGGAAAACTGGTTAATTTTTTCCAGAAAGAAGGTTTCGACGCTCATGGATGCGACAACCAAAAAGAAGCAATATTACTAGCCTCAAAAATCAATAAAAAGGGTACAATAACAAAAGCATCTGCTGCCAATCTCCCCTACAAAAATAACTCTTTCGAACTGATAAGCGCAATTTCAATTATTGAACATTTAACCCAGACAGAAGCGGGAAAGTTATTAGACGAAGCACAACGTATTCTGAAACCCAAAGGTTACATTTTCTTAATCACACCCAATTTTAATAGCCCCCTAAGGTATTTAAAGAGGTCTCGCTGGTTTGGCTTCTCGGATCCAACTCATATCACCTTTTTTACCCCAAAAACGCTTTCCACTCTTCTTGTAAAGCACAAGTTTGTTAATATCAAAACCCGCCTAAGAAGTGCTTACAACATTCCCACGAACCTGCATCTTCCAAAACAAGTTCACAACCTACCTATGCCCTTAAAAAACTTACTCAACTATTTTATGATCTCATCTCCCCTCGCAGTCTGGCGAGACAGTTTCTGGATTCTTGCCCAAAAGAAATCATGAACAAAACATACAAAATCGGAATTTTAATTGATCAATTGACAATTGGCGGCGTCCAGAAAATAGCAATTGAGGACGCCAGGGCCTTAACGAAATTAGGTCATTTTGCCCAAATTCTAGTTCTAATGAGAAAAGGCTATAAACAAGAATATAAAAGCTTTACTAAAGGAGTAGCAATAAGATTCTTGTCAGATTCATACCCCTGGCCTCTTAAATATTCCATCAAATTCCCTATATTTTCCTTCTTTTCAACTCTTCATATTTTAAGTCCATTTTTAGGCCGTTTAGCCATTAAAGAAAAAGGGTTTGACATCATTATAAGCCATGGAACTACAACCTGCTTTACGGCTCAAGGAATAAAAAGATCCCGTCATATTCCGTTTGTTGCTGCTATTCACGACCCGATGGATTACATACTCAAAAAAGTCTATTCCCAAAGTCTTCTTAGATATATTTTCCCCGTCATTACTCCAGTTTTAAGCCGACTCGAAAAAAATATTGTCAAAGACGCCAGTCAAGTTCTCCTACTATCAAATCTGCACCAAAAATTCATCTCAAAAACCTACAAAATCAAGCCAACTATTCTTCCTCCTGCAACATCTGTTCCCGACAATATTCCTGATAAAGAAAAAAAATACATAATGGCATCAACAAGATGGGAAGAGGAGAAAAATCCACTTCTTTTGTTAAAAATCGCAAAAGCAATACCCCAGGCAAATATCGCCATTGCCGGCAGCTGGACAAATCAAACCGATTATCAAAACTTTAAAAACCAGATAAAGAAAAATAACCTGAAGTCACAAATTCACCTCTTCCCGATGATTTCGGAAAAAAAACTTACAAGGCTTTACCAAGAGTCTAGACTCTTTATTCACCCAATAGAAGAAGCGTTCGGCATGGGGGGGCTGGAAGCAGCTGCCAACGGTTGTCCGATTGTCATTCCCCAAAGTTCGGGTATTTCCGAGTATTTAAAAAACGACTATGATGGAATTTTTATCGAAAGGGTTTCCCAAAAAGAATTTATTTCAGCCACAAAAAGACTTTGGTACGATCTAAAACTTGCCCGCAAAATGGGCATGTCGGCAAGGAAAAAAGTTCTTCATATGACTTGGGAGAATCATGCTAAAAATCTAGTAAGTCTAATAGACAAAGCTTTCAAGCATTCAGAAAAAAACATAGTCGCTTTAGAAACCGGACACGCTTCGGCTTCCTACCTCTCAGGCGGAGACAAAATTCTTGAAAAAATGGCAGCTTACTTCCCTGACAACTTCAAGGTTAAAATTATCCTGCCCGAAATCGGCACCGAACATTGGACTAAATCAGGTCTAAATGTCCAAATATACACTCTATCCAAAACTATATTCGACGGCAATAACAACCCGACACAGGTCTTTATGGCCTATATTACCCGTATATGGAACTCTTTCTGGCAACTAGTAAAAATAAAGGAAATTGATATCCTCTACTCTTCTACAAATGTATTGCCAGATATTGCCCCGATTTTCTTCTACAAAATCCTAAATCCAAAAATTCCCTGGATAGCCAGGGTCCATCACCTTATACAATCACCCAGAAAAAGGCCTGGAAAACTTGTCGTAAACCTTGTTTCCTACCTCATGCAGATTGTTTCAAACTATATGATCAAATCTAAAAGCGACCTTACTGTAGCCCTTAACTATTCCCTTGCAAAAAGCCTCGCGGATCAAAAATTCTCTAAAAATAAACTTATTGTGCTGGGTGCAGGCATCGATTATGAAAAAATAGCCAACTCTAAAAAATTGGCAAATGTATACGAGGGTATTTTTATCGGGAGAATACATCCCTCAAAAGGCGTTTATGACCTAGTGCAAATTTGGCAGGAGGTTGTTAAAAAAATTCCTTCTGCAAAAACAATTATTATCGGAGGAGGGTCTAAAGGTCAGGAGAAAAGACTAAAAACTCAGATTAAAAATGCAAATCTTTCAAAGAATCTTATTTTTGCAGGCTATCTATCTGACCGCCAAGTCTACAATTACCTTAAATCCAGCAAAATCTTTCTCTTTACTGACTATGAAGCAGGCTGGGGAATCGCAATAGCCGAAGCAATGGCAGCCGGTTTACCAGTAGTCGGGTATAGCTTGGAGATATTTGGAGACGTTTTTAAAAAAGGTTTTTTAACTGTCCCGCTAGGAAACACAACTATTTTTGCCCAAAAAATAATTAACCTATTAGAAAACAAGAGACGTTACCAGCAAATGAGTCAGGAAGCGACGATTCAAGCGCAAAAAATGAGTTGGCAGAAAACTTCCATGAAATTTCAGCAAATAATTGCCAATTTTAAAACTTCTTCCACACATATTGATTAACTGGAACATAAAGATAGACATTAAAAAAAGTAAGATTTTCTTTGTAATTCTTATCTGGAACAAAAATCTCTTTTTTAACAAGCCTAAAATTATTATCCAAGGTCTGCTTAATCACACTTGCTTCATCACCGGTAACGTAAAAAGGTTCTAAATACCAAATCCGTTTCTTTAAACTTAACAAGCCTAAAATTATTATCCAAGGTCTGCTTAATCACACTTGCTTCATCACCGGTAACGTAAAAAGGTTCTAAATACCAAATCCGTTTCTTTAAACTTGGCAGCGACTCCGCTGTTATCACATTATATCCAAGAGCTTTTTGTGTAGGGTAAGTGGATGTTTTTTCATCGCGTACACCATAAATAAGCGCTTTCGAACCTAAATAATAAGTCGCCAGTAAGTAAGAACCAAAATGTGAATTTACAATAATATCCCCAGCTTTCAAATTATCAGCGATAAACTGAATATCTTTTCGGGGAATCGAATATGAATAGGATGATTGAAAAAAGAAAATTAAACTTAAAAATAAGCTTACTAAAAAAATTAAACTAATAACTCTGGGGCCTCTAAGGGTAAAATACAATCCTTTGACGACTAAGATCAAAGTTGAGGGCAAAAAAATG
>Ga0209727_1000624_pt1 | contig 37477 bp, 34 predicted proteins | sample RifGroC1_FD_183995 | JGI IMG/M metagenome (GOLD analysis project Ga0209727, IMG submission 183995) | Groundwater microbial communities from Rifle, Colorado, USA - Groundwater C1 (SPAdes) (version 2) | ecosystem: Environmental > Aquatic > Deep subsurface > Groundwater | place: Rifle, Colorado...
GGCGAGCCTCGAACGAGACGGGCCTCGTGAGCCCAAAGGGTCCAGGGCCTGCCTACCGATAGGCAGGCTTGCCCTGGGGGTATTAATACCCTTTTATTATAACTTATTTCAATATTCTAGACAATCCATATACAATAAGTCGCAATTAATCATCGGTCGCCTGTCATCTTCACTTATTGAGTACTGTGAACAACTCTCTTGTTGTCATTTTTTATAGGAGTATAATGTAATAGTTAGAATAAATCTTAATCTGCCCTATAAGGATAGTACAATCTTGTTAGGGAAAAAACAAAAAAATGAACAAAAAAATTGCCATTATTTCAGCAGCCTTTGCGCTGAGTATTCCAATCATTCCAGCATTCGCACAAACTGCAGATTTAGCAGTAAAACCTGAAGATCGCGGACAAGTTCGCACCCTAGTTCAGCAGCAAAAACAAGAAACTCAAGAAATCAAAACAACTATTGAAGATAAACGCGCTCAAGCAACTGCTAAACGCCTCGAATTTCAAGAAAAAAAAGAAGCAATGGCTGCAGAAAAATGCAAAAATTTAGAAACTAAAATTGCCACGCGCGTAAGTCGCTATGAAAACAATGGCCAAATGCTTCAGAAAGTATACGGCAATATGAAAACAAGATTAGATAGGCTTGCTGCTAGACTCAAAACTGCTGGCGCTGACACAAGCAAACTAGACACTGATCTAGCTGCATTGTATGCAAAAATTGACAAACTTTATGCCGATCAAGCATTATTTATGACTACACTTAAAGAATCACAAACTTTTGTTTGCGGAAAATCTGAAGGTGAATTCAAAGGTAAAATTGATCAAGCCAGAAAAGTTCCTGAAACAATCAAGCAAGACCGTGAAGACATCAAAACATTATTTCAAACAACTATCAAAGCTGACCTTCAAGCTATCAGAGCTGCGCTAGAAACTCAAAATCCAGCAGCAGAAACAGGAGAACAAGAAGCAGCTAAAGAAGTAAAAGCTCCAAAAGCAAACGTGAAGAAATCTGTAGCACCAGAAGTTACAACTCAGCCAGCTACCACCACAACCACAACAGTGCAGCAGTAAATAGCTAAGCTTACGCATTAATCAATATAAAAAAGAAACAACATGAACAAAGTAACAAGAATAGCTATCATAGTGGTAATAATTATTACCACATTGGCAACTGCATTGTTTTATGCACTGAAATCAAAGCCGGCAGCACCAACAAATTTACCTGAAGTAAAAGTATCATCGCCTTCGAAGCCAGCGCCCCCTGTTCAGCAATCTGCCCCACAAGAAATTCCAACATTGCCAGCAGACAATAAACAAGCAATCGACAGCGAACTGCAAGGCATTGAACAAACACTTCAAACCACAGAAGCTTCCTTGTCCACTGACATCCAAGACGGCGAATTAGGACTATAATAACGCACAGCTTAAATTGGAAAAACTTCAAAAAAACTGCTATCATAAATAAGGATAGCAGTTTTTTTTAATTTCGAATTTTTAATTTTGAATTTCGATTGAATTTTGAATTAATAATGACTGAAACAAAAGAAAATAAAATTAGCTATGACCTAGAAGAAAAAAACATCAAATTTAGTGGTGTAAACATTGGCTTCATATGATTTCTATTGCCTATCCCCCAAGCACAAATGATGCTAGAATATTATGGAAAGAAGTTCAAGAATTCACACTGATTTTTGGAAAAATAATTTCAACATTAAAAAATTAAGATTTGATTCGAAATTCAAAATTCGAAATTCAAAATTATATAAAATGAACATAAAAACAAAAATATGCCATTTATTCTTATTGTTTCTCCTGCTTATTACCAATAGTATTGCATTGGCTCAAGAAGCTCCTGCTTCGAGCAATGAAAGTGAACTAACACAAGATCAGGATGCTGACATGCACCAGAAATATGGAATGTATCTAAAGTACGAGAAAAAGAAAAACTATAAAAAATACAAAAAAGCCAAGGAAAAATATTCTTTTGAAAGTACGGAAGAAAGATTGAAATACAAACAAGCTTATGACAATTACAAACTTTTCAAAAAAAATCCAATACAATATCGAAAATATGCCGTTTTAATAAAGGAATACAAAAAATACAAAAATTATAAAGAAGAATACGTGCCGGTTAAAAAATATTCGAAACTTAAGAAATACGATAAGAAAGAATACGACAACTACAGATATTACGGCGCTGTCTGGTACAAAGATGCATACAACCGATATGAACAAAAACTAATGGAGCTTGCCGTGAATTTTGGTGAGGCCGATTTAGGCTGCGGAGTTAGCGAAACAGGCACCGGCAAATGTCTTGGTCCTTTGATGTCAATCGGACTTTGGTCCTATTCAAAAAGTGGCATCCAGGAAAAACCATTCAAAATTGAAGCTGACATGAATTACGACGTCAAAGATGCCAACGGAAATAAATTAAATCCAGAACCTATTTCAGGAGTAACCGTAACTGAAGTTAGTTATATTCCCGACTCAAATGGAACCCTCAAAATTTCCAATCCCTCCCTCAACATTACGTCTGCAATAGAGATTAATTTTGTTGCATCGGATGGAAATTCAAACATTGTTTTTAATGCTCACCGACCAGATTCCAGCTTAGACAAATATCGCCATTCAATGAAGATACGCTACAGCGAAACATCAAAAAACATCTGGGCAATAAATATTCTTCCAATGGAACAATATGTTTGGGGTATGGGAGAAATTACGGGCACAGGAGACGAAAAATATAATCAAGTCATGACTACATCATATCGAACTTATGGCTATTGGAAGTTGAAGTTTTCCACCAAATACGCCACTGAAGGATTCAAGGTAAATGCCACGCCAGGAAACCAACTTTACTATGGAAATGAATGGGAAACGAATTATCCAAGAATCAAGGAGGCTGCCCTTGTAACAACTGGCACTATCATGATGTATTTAAAAGGCATTAATGAAATAGCAATCACTCCATATTCCTCATGGACCGACGGCAGAACAAGAAGTTTTGAAGAACGCTGGGGTTCAACATCTTATCCTTGGTGCCAATCCGTCGATGATTCTTATGGAAAACATGCCAGCTACACCACGCAGCAACTTTTAGATTCTGGTAACCATATGGTTGGACTTTCTGCCCACGGAGCTCTTAAATTAGCCAGGGATTATGGTTGGGTTTATCAAGACATCATGAGATACTATTATAGTGGAGTTAACTTTGTGAAAGCATACTAAGATTAGGTCAATTTAGAATTTTGAATTTCGAATTTTGATTAAATTTTGAATTATACAAATGACCGAAACCAATGAAAATAAAATTCAATATGACCTAGAAGCAAGAACATCTAAATTTGGTGGCGATATCATTTTATTTTGTAGAAAAATTTCACAAGACACCATAACAAAGCCTTTAATTTCGCAATTAATTAGAAGCGCAACAAGCGTTGGAGCAAATTATATGGAAGCTAATGGTGCAAGTTCAAGGAAAGACTTCAAAAACAAAATACATATTTGTAAAAAAGAAGCACAAGAAAGCAAGTATTGGCTTCACATGATTTCAATTGCATGCCCAATCAATGCCAATGAAGCAAGAATATTATGGAAAGAAGTTCAAGAATTAACACTCATTTTTGGAAAAATAATTTCATCATTAAAAAATTAAGTTTTGATTCGAAATTCAAAATTCGAAATTCAAAATTATGGAACTTTATGACTATTTCTTCGAAACTATCGTTCTCAGCCTTTATTCTGATTCTGGCAGCTCTCACCTTTTATGGTTATCCAGTAATCAAGGACCGCTACACGACCATAAGCGAAGAAAAAACGCAGACCAAATCCGCGACAACTTCAGATGAATCATCGTTGCCATCAGAATCTCCTGAAACAATTTTCGATCAGCAGCCTGGCGATATCGAAGAAGGCGAAGAAGCAGCTGAAGCAGACACATTTGTTCAAGTTCTTCCTGCAGATTGCAAAAATGAATGCAAAAATTTCCAAATTGAAGAGGACATTGCATATTGCAAACAAATATGCGGACTCACTGCTCCCAAAAAGCAAGCGGCTGGATGTGATGCACTTGATGATCTTGAAAAAGACTATTGCTTAAAAGACCAAGCTATTACGAAAACAGATCCAAAAATCTGCGAGAAGATTGAAGATGCTGGAATTAAAAAGTCTTGCAAAAACAGGCTTATCGAGGACATTGTCGATGCGCAGAACCTGCAGCAGTAGGAATTGCTTTTTTCTATTATTCCAATTACAATCTACAAATGAATACTTTATCTCAAAAAATTTATATAGTAGTCCCCGCCTACAATGAGGCATCCGTAATATCCGATGTAATTAAGGAAATACAAGCAGCTGGATATCGAAACATTATCGTCGTTGATGACGGCAGTGGAGACAATACCTACGAGAAAATTTCCAGAAATGATGGCGTCATTCCACTTAAACATTTTTTAAATCGCGGCAAAGGAGCAGCTGCAAAAACTGGAATTGAGGCTGCGAAAATGCTTGGAGCTGATGTGGTTATAACTATTGACGCAGATGGCCAGCACAATCCCAATGATATTGAAAAAATGCTAGAGATGATTCGTCAGGAATATGACGTTGTGCTGGGTTCAAGACTCAAAAATCCGGCAGGAATGCCTAAATACAAAATACTTCACAATCATATCGGCAACCTCTGCGTCTGGGCCCTCTATGGACTCTGGGTCACAGACAGCCAGTCCGGTTTCCGTGCTTATTCCCAAAAAGCAATTAGCGCCATTGAAACCAAAACTGATCGTTATGAATATGACAGTGAAGTGATTCGGGAAATATATCGCAACAACCTAAAATTCATTGAAATTCCAATTGAAGTTCGCTATACGGATTATTCCATGAGCAAGGTTCATAAAATGAATCTGAAAAACGGGCTAAAAACATTAATCAAAATGATGATTTCAGCATAATATATGAAAATATCTTTCATTTTCCAATTGATAATGGCGGCAATTTCTCTCGGATTTTTCGCCAACGGATTTATAAAATTCGCCAAGCGTGAGCGCAGCCAATCTTTTTTCAAATTCTTCACCAACAGCATCATCTGGCTGAGCTTTGCCATGTTTTCACTCTTCCCTTCTCAAGTACATCTCTTTTCGGAGAGAATTGGTTTCGGTGAAAACCTAAACACGCTCATCTTCATCGGTTTTATAATTGTTTTTATGATTTTATTTAAAATCATAAACATCATTGAAAGAACTGAAAGAAACATATCTGAGATTGTCAGAAAAGAAGCCTTAAGCAAGATCGCTGAAAAGAATTAAAACAATGGAAACAATGGAAACAATGCAGCCAAAAATTGCAGTGCTGATTTTGGGATTTAATGATGAAAAGAATATCCAAGAAGCAATCAGCTCGTCATTGGATCAGACCTATGAAAATTACGATGTAATCTATATCGATAATGCTTCAACTGATACCTCATTATCAATCGTGATAAATAGCTATCCCAAACTTGAAGTAATTTCCTCTGAGAAGAATCTTGGGTATGCAGGCGCCTATGCAAAATATCTTGAGGAAACTTTTGAAAAAGATTATGACGCGGCCGTGCTTTTAAATTCAGATGTAAAGGTGGAAAAAAGTTGGCTGAAAGAATTGGTTGTTTCAGCTTTCAGCGATGAAAGAATTGCCATTGCCCAGCCAAAGATTTTTCTCTGGAATGAAAATAAACATCTGGCCAACACTTTTGGAAATCACATCAACTATCTGGGATTTGGTTTTTGCGGACATTATAAAAAGCCTGATACTATTGATTTCATAAATGACCAAGAAATAGTTGCAGCTAGTGGAGCCAGCCTACTTATCAAGAAAGAAGCGTACCAAAAAATTGGTGGCCTGGATGGAAATTTCTTCGCCTATCTTGAAGATCAGGATCTTTCTTGGCGAGCGCTCATGCATGGTTATAAGATAGTGCTTTCTGCCAAATCAATAATGTGGCATAAATACATCTATCAAAAAAATGCTCGCAACCACTGGAAATTTTTCACATTAGAACGAAATCGCCTATATTTTCTTTTTAAAAACTATTCGGCCAAGACACTTTTATTTATTGCACCAATGTTTTTTGTGATGGAAATAGGTGTTTTGGCTAATGCTGTGGCTGGAGGCTTCTTTTGGGATAAAATTAAGGCCTACAAGGCATTTTTCGCTAATTTTGGTCAAATATACCAGTCTCGCAGAATCGTTCAGGAAGGCCGCAAATTGCCCGACAGCGAGCTTTTTGCGCGGCTAAGTCCGACCGTAAATTTTGAGGAAATAGACTCATTTGCCTTGCGGATTGCCAACAAGCTCCTCGCGGGCTACTATAAGATAATCAAACCACTAATTTAGAAATTCTTTAAGCAATAAACCAATAAATTTATATGGCATCGGTCATCTTATATACAATCCTATTTTCATTAGTGACCGTTATTTCTATTCTTCTTACTGGTTCACGCTCGTTTATCAGCGGTTCCAACCTGACACCGATGGCGGTTGTGAAAATGGTTTTTGATTGGCATTTCCTCCTTGGAGCAGGATTCGCGTTTATGGCGAGATTGTTATTCATCATGGTCAACAATAGCCTGCTGAAAATTCCGCATCTCGCGAATAGCTCCACCACAATCACCATGTTCATTACCTCGATTGCAATGGTTTTCGTCATTATTGCCAATTATTATTTCCTCGGAGAAAAAATAAATGTAACACAAGGCGTTGGAGCCTTAGTTATTCTTATCGGCATATTCATGATCACAGCCTAAATTCAAAAACCATTTTATTCACATCTATCAGTAGTACGATTTAATTATCAGATTCCATATTCCACCGAAAATCACTGCGGCCATAATTCCAAAGATAACCATACTGTAGATATTCTTTTTAATAGGATTCTTGATTTGACTGCTCCCAAGAACATAGAGCAATGGGAAAATCAGCGGCATCAGATATCGTGGTTGAACTCCAGCTATTATCTCACTCCTTACGGCGGTAAACGCAACATACAGAGCCGTACATATCAGAGCAACGGTGCCTAAAAATATACCAGTCATTAAAGCTTTTACTTTTAAATTTGAAGTCTCCTTATCAAATTTATTCTTATCTGTAACAGCCACAAAAATCAAAACTGCCATTAACAATACAAATCCATTGATACTTCCCAGATATGCAAACGATGTTACGAATCCACCAGCATTTTTAGGATTCAAATAATCGATCATAAAATTGGAAAGTATTTTCGCATAGGTAGCAGGCTCAGTTAAGATAAATTTAACCTGTTCTGCAGAATTTACTGCCTTACTTCCTCGATTATCTCCTCCTCCTTCACCTGAAACAATAAACGGGAGCACAAAACTTCCAACAACGATCAAAATTGAAAGTGCGCTCGCCCATATAAATTTTTTATAATCTTTTTTTGATTCAAATTTTGCAGGCTTCAACAAAAACAAAAGCAGCATCAAAGGAAAATAAATTGCCTTAGGTCCAAGCCCAGCCACGAAGGCGCCGAGCATAATGAAGGTATCTTTCTTTGAAATTTTCTTTGTTGATTGTTGCAATTCACTAAACAAATAAGCAAAGCCTAGCATCGTTAATGATGTAACCCAGAAATCATAACTATAATTCGAGGCCAAAAAAATAGCTGTCGGAAAAAGCGCGATGACTGCCAACAGCATTTTTCCGCTTTTAAGTTTGCGAATGGCAATAAAAATAATGGCAGAATATGCCAATAAATTAGCCAAGCGCCCTAAAATAAATATTACATGAGAAGGAAGATGCAGAATTCTGCCGGTAGTCAAAGCTATGGCAGAAGGAAAATATCCTATTTTATTGTAGAATTCTTTTATAGGAAAATTTATTTCCTTATCCTTCTTGCTCTTGGAAACATCCCTTTTGATTCTATTATCAAAAAAATCATTTATACTTTTTTGCTCTCTTACAGAATAAGAATGTGGAACCGAATTAGTTTGAGAATATATATCCTCAATAGTTTTTGGCATTATTCCTTTCAATGTCAAACTATCCGCATTTTTATAATGCACGCGTTCATCCCAGGATAAAAACGATCTAGTTTCAGAAAACACGAGCAGTGCCCCGCAAACTAATGCCACAATTAAAAAACCATATTCCGGATTTTCTCCTATGCGTTTTCGCGATAAATAAAGCAACGAAATAAAAAATCCGATTGCGAAAACAAAGATAAAACGAAATTGATTAAAATAATATTTATTATCAAATTTTATAGTTGAAATATGCACGCCTGGCTGCTGCACCTCTATTTTGATATTTTCAGGATTATCATCAATATGGAACACGAAAAATTTCATGAAATCCAATTCGTTCTTCAGTATATTTTTTTGCAGTCTATTTTCAACCACCTTCACCTTCCCCGTTTCAGAATCTAAATAGCTAGCAATAATAATGTCGCTAGTATTTTTAGATATCTCTAATTCGAGATTGTTTATATATTGTTTATTTACGGGAATTGTTAGCGATGAACCTGCACTCATTGAAACGTAATCCCCGTTCTCATCGGTAGAAAAACTATCAGTTTCAATTTTATCTTTCTGTATAATCAGCACCTCCCTATTGTTTCTTTCTGAAACATTTAATTTATAGCCAAAGACAAAATATTCAATTAAAAAACTAGCTACCAATAAAATAGCCAGACCTAATGAAAACTTAATTATAATTTGCTTCCTAAGAGTAATGCTTTCTACAATTTTATTAAAAAACGTCTTTTGGCGTGTTATCATTTTCCAATCAGATTTCATGAATTATTTGTTCAAGATTATGAATCAATAATAGCATATATAAGCCATTAACACTAGGATATCGTCCAAATATATGATATTATAATAAGATAATGAATTGGCGAACATCTTTAAAAAATCGATCACGAGTCGTTTTTTTTATAAAACACCGTGAACACTACACTTCACTGATAACATCAAATCCCTTGAAGCTTCCAGTAATTGAAAGGCCAATCACTTTTTTTGCAATTCCTTTTTGTTTTATTTGCAAGGCAGTTTCATTTAGTGTCGCTCCAGAGCCGACTGCATCATCAATCAACAAAACATTCTCGAATATTCCTCTTTCATCCACAATAATGGTATTTTTTGCATTTTCAATACGGTCGCTCAATTTTGTAAGCGTTTTTTGCGGAACAGTGATTTCAGTCTTAATCTTCACAATTGAAAGCCTGCGTACATGCTCATGCAAATTTTTCTCCAATTCTTTCATGAATTGAACTTCTCGTTTAACTGTAGGCGGAATAAAACCAACCCCGTCAATTTTATATTTTTGAATAATTTCATCAACTCTTGGCTTTATATCTGTCGTTAGCTCCCTAATCAAACTTTTATTTTGACTTTGTTTGGCATACAAAAGAAGTTGACCAAGTTTCGTCTTCCCAAATCTTTCAATGCTATAAAAATCCAAATAAAAAATTTCATCCAAACCAACATCCTTAAATGTAGTCCCGAATTTATCCATTCCATTAATCAAGCCCTTCTTTTTAAATGCATTATATTTTTTCAGGGTCTTAACGTATTCAGATGCTGTTTTTTCTACTTTCTGATTAGTTCGCTCGCACCAATATTCAAAACCATCCAAACCCTGCCTGCGCTCCCCTGTCGGAGTTATAAAAAGAAAATTTTCTTCAATAATTTTTCTAACATCATTGTTTATTACATTTGATTCATTTTTTGCAGGTGTTTCTTTTTCAAGCAAATAAAAAACTACCGGCGGTTTACCGATCTTTCTCAATTTACCCTCAGCGAGTAAATTGGACAGTTGCTTAAAAACAGCACGCTCACTAATCAACAAATAATCAACAAGTTCATTTGCGGTCACTTGTTTTTTTTCTTGAAGATATCCAATAATTTTCTCTGAAGTGGTTTTTTTCATATATTCATAGTTCATACTTAACTATGAACTATTATATCACAATATACATATTTGTCAAATACTCTTATTTTTGCTTCATATAAAGCAAAAATATACAATTCCTTTATTATTTCCTACTGGGGACAGTCCTCCGTGAGTTCTTCTTTCTTTAAAAAATCGACCATGAGTCGGTTTTTTTATATGAAAAAGAGCCATAAGTATGCTATCATAATGAGATAAATAGCAAAAAAGAAAAATAAACAAATGAATCATTCTTCAAAAAACACTATTTCAGCAATGCTGATATCTCTTTTTCTTTTTCAAAATACGCTAATCGCGCACGCCAAGAAAGAAAATAACGACAATGCTTCTTTCAAGAAAATAGAATTTCAAAAAATAAATTCAGGAAAAAATTTTAAAGAAGGAGAAGTTATCGTTAAATTCAAAAAAGATCGCATAAATCTTGAGAAAAGCTCAGGAAAAATTAAGGTAAAGAGTTTTGAAAATAATAAAGGTTTAGAAGAAATTGATTCGGCAAACAATCTCAACGCAAAACTTCTAAAATCCAAGAAGAAAACGCTTGACCTGATTGATGAATTAAAAAACGACCCCAATGTAGAATATGTTGAAGCAAACATCATTCGCAATCCCCTTTCTGTTCCAAATGATACATATTTTAATCTTCAATGGCCGTTAGATAACACCGGGCAAACATTTACCAGTTCAACAGGAGCATCAATTTCGGGTGCGGTGGATTCCGATATCGACGCACTTGAAACATGGAACATCGAAAATTCATCAAATCAAGAAGTAACAGTGGCTATTATTGATACTGGCGCTCGTTTCACTCATGAAGATTTAACAGTCAACATGTGGGATGGCACGAATTGTAAAGATGAAAATAATCAAGCAGTTTCAGGTGGATGTCCAAATCACGGCTGGGATTATAAGGACGGCGATAGCAATCCTGATGACAGCATTTTCCCATATTGCTATGAATACGCACCAGACCAAATAACTTGCCTTGATGAGCAAGACGTTAGCGGACATGGAACTTTTATCAGCGGGATTATTGGAGGCGTTCATAATAATCTCAAAGGGATTAGCGGCATCAGTTCAAAAAATAAAATAAAAATAATGCCAATCAGATTTGATTTGGACACTTTTTCAGAAATTCAAGCTATCAACTTTGCCAAAAATAATGGGGCCAAGGTTATCAATGCCAGTTTTGGGGGAACTGAGTTTTCACAGTTAGAAAAAGACGCTATAGAATCCTTCCCAGGTATCTTTGTGGCTGCCGCTGGCAATGAAAGCACAAACAACGAAACTTTGCATTTTTATCCTTCAGATTATGCCAGCTCAAACATAATTTCAGTGGCTGCCACCGATCAAAATGATGTGCTTGCAACCTTTTCAAATTATGGGAGCCTCTCAGTGGACCTTGCAGCACCCGGAAAGAACGTCACAAGCACTTTCAACAATTCTGACACACAATATGCCGTCGGAGATGGGACATCCTTTGCGGCTCCATATATTGCAGCTGCAAGCGCGTTGCTATACAGTGCTAATATTTCTCTTTCCTCTTCTGCTTTAAAAGATATTATCCTAGCCTCTGGTGATTCACTGCCAACCCTTTCAGGAAAAACAGTTTCAGGAAAAAGATTAAATTTGAACAACGCATATCAATTGGCTATAAAAATTGCGACTCCAACCGCCCTGCCCGCAGGAGGAACTTATGCTTCTACTCAATCGGTAACGCTCTCTTCATCCACAACTGGCGCGGACATCTTCTATACTTTAGATGGAAGCCAACCATCCATTTCTTCAACAAAATATACCATTCCAATCAGTGTGACGGACACTGCGACATTAAAATCGATTGCAGTGAAAGACGGAATGACTGACAGTGAAATCTTTTCGTCCTCATACATTATCAACATTCCGCAGATTGTTACCCTGCCAGACCCAATTGAAACAGCCAAAGCTGCTGATTTTGACCTATATCAAAAATATGATGGATATTTGAAATATGAAAAAGGCCAGAAATACAAAAAATATGAAAAAGCCAAAGAAAAATATGGCTTCAAAAATTCAGCAGAAAAATCAAAATATAAGCAGGCATATAACAATTTCAAACTATTCAAGAAAAATCCAGTCAAATATCCCAAATTCGCACTCCTGATCAAGGAATACAAGAAATATAAAAAGTATCAGGAGCAGCTCGCTCCCCTGTCTAAATATTCAAAATATAGCAATTATAGCAAAAAGGAATATTCCAATTACAAATATTTCAGTTCCGTCGAGTTCAAAGCGGGATATGAAAGATACTTAATGTATTAATCGATTTTTTCCGATTATTATGTTATCATATATGCATTAAATCTTGATATAAATAAAATCATGAAAATCTTAGTGACGGGCGGTGCCGGATTTATTGGATCACATTTGTGCAAAAGATTGCTTGAGGAAAATCATGAAGTTCTTTGTGTGGATAATTTTTTTACCGGAAGTAAAAAAAATATCATTGAACTGCTAAAAAATCCGAGATTTGAGCTTTTGCGGCATGATGTGACATTCCCTCTTTATGTTGAGGTTGATCAAATTTATAATCTTGCTTGCCCAGCATCTCCGGTGCATTATCAATTCGATCCTGTTCAAACAACCAAAACATCGGTTCATGGTGCGATCAACATGCTCGGTCTTGCCAAACGCACACGAGCAAAAATCTTGCAAGCATCAACTTCAGAAGTATACGGTGATCCCGAAGTGCACCCTCAACCAGAATCATATTGGGGCAAAGTGAATCCTATCGGAATTCGTTCTTGCTATGACGAGGGAAAACGCTGCGCTGAAACTTTGTTTTTCGATTATTTCAGGCAACATAAAGTTAACATCAGAGTGATTCGCATTTTTAATACCTATGGACCGAACATGAATCCACATGACGGTCGTGTTGTTTCAAATTTCATTGTTCAAGCACTTAACAATGAAGATATAACCATCTATGGGGATGGCTCACAAACGCGCAGTTTCCAATACGTAGATGACCTCATTGAAGGGATGATAAGAATGATGAATAATCAAAATAATTTCGTTGGACCGGTTAACATTGGAAATCCAGTCGAATTTACCATCAAAGAACTTGCTGAAAAAATAATTTCCATGATTCCCGAAAGCACCAGCAAAATCATATTCAAAGATCTCCCGCAAGATGATCCGCGACAAAGAAAACCAGACATTTCAATTGCAAAAAAAGAATTGGATTGGGAGCCAAATGTACAACTAGAAGAAGGACTCACTAAGACAATTGAATATTTCAAAAAAATTGCATAGAAAGTGAAAGGCTCCAACCGTTATGGTTGGAGCCTTGTTTCTTTGCTTCCAAAGATTATGCGTGCGGCAGATATCAAGATCTGCCGATACTGGAATACTCGAAGCCCAACTCTCTCATCTTTTGGGGATCGAATATGTTTCGCCCGTCTACAATTTTAGCTGTTTCCATGAGCAACTTCACATTGCTCATATCAGCCTGCTTGAAGCAATTCCATTCGGTCACTATCAAGAGGATTTCAGCTCCCGCAGCTGCTTCGTACATATCCTTGCAGCAGGTTATTTTATACTTCAAAGGCTTCGGCACAGTTGCCACTGGGTCAAAAACCCGAACCAGTGCACCTTCTTCGATGAGTGCGTTGATCACCTTGATCGAGGGTGCATCGCGCACATCATCTGTTTCAGGCTTGAAAGCGACACCCCAAACTGCAATCGATCTGTTTTTGAGTGTCATGATTGCCATTTCTTCGACTTTGCGCATGAAGAAATGGATTTGAGATTCGTTGACGTCAACAACTGCTTTGAAAATCAAGGGGTCGATGCGATGATGTTCGGCGATGGAGATTATGCTTTTTGTATCCTTAGGAAAACATGAGCCGCCGTAACCAACACCCGCCTGCAAAAAGTGAGGACCGATTCTTTTATCCAGACCCACTCCTTCCATGACCTTTTCAACGTTTGCACCAGTCGCCTCACAAATCTGCGCAAGGGCGTTTGTTGTGGAAATTCTCTGCGCCAACATGAAGTTGGCAGTGAGTTTGATCATCTCAGCACTGTTGGTGTCAGTGATGACCTTCGCGCAGGATATCTTTTCATACAATGCCTGCAAACAGTTGATTGCAACGTTGTCACCTCCCATGATAATCCTGTCGGGATTCATGAAATCGTGAACAGCATTTCCCTCCCGAAGAGTTTCGGGATTCGACCCGACGTGAAACCTCGTAATTTTGTTGTGAGAAATCAGCGATTCGGAAATCTGTTTCGCGGTTCCGGTCGGTACTGTTGATTTTCCGATGACGATCAATGAATCCTTTGTTGCGTGAAGCGCAATTTGCTTTGCAGTTTGCGCCACATAGTACAGATCCGCCCGCCCGTCGCGCTCCCGCTCAGGTGTTCCGACAGCTATGATGACCACATCGTAGTCATTGATTTCGCTGCCGATATCTACCTTAAACGAGAGTCTTCCACCATCGATGTTTTTCTTGAGCAGATCCTCGAGTCCCGGCTCGTAAATCGGGCATCCACCCTCTTGCAACAACTGAATCTTTTCGGAATTGATGTCAACCCCGCAGACCTGATGGCCAAGATCGGCCAAGCATACAGCAGTAACAAGACCCACATACCCTGTTCCAACAATGTAAACTCTCACGCTAAATACCCCCTTTTAGATGTGTGCTACAAAATTTTCCAAGAGCTAAAATACAAACTTGTTTAATTCTATCGTTTTTTCATATTTAGTCAATGATAATCTCATTTTTTTTATGCCTCATTTCATAAATTCCCATTATTACTGTCAAAACAAGAAAGTAATAAGCATATATTGCATATTCTTCAGCTTGCACTTTTCTATCCAAAACTAACAGAAAAGGCGTCACTGACAAAAAAAACAAGGCGGCATAAGCAAAATATTTACCCGGTAAAGGATTTAAAATCGTCCATATCATTAATGTGAAAATTAAAGATTCAACTATGTTTAAATTCAGATAAGTTCCAATCATTAAAGCAATGAAAACCAAACAAATATCAATATATTTTCTTATAACATTATTTCTAACTAATAACATTTTTTTTATTTGCATATGATATCAAATATAAAATAATTACAAAAATAACTACACCACTCATACCAAGTCCAAAATAAGCTAACCGCAATGGATAATATTCAATCAAAATTTCCTTTTCAGGAATATTTCCAATATGCCATCCGTTGGCATATCCTCTTGCCTTAAAATGATTTGGTAAAATTGTTTTTTTACCGTCATATGCGATTCTATAAGCTCTCCAAGAAGAATCATACGGCTCCGCTAAAATCAAATCATTATTGAACTGATTTGATTTTACAATAATTTTTTGACGATTTATTACCTCAAAATCCGCTGGAATTAAGTTTTCTCGAGGATTATCAATAAAATTTTTCATCACATCTTTTGCATTTATATCTTCCTTTTGCCAGCTGATGTAAGGAGCTACATAATCTTCTTTTACCTGATACAAATTAAAATAATCATTATCTATGATTTTGACAATTAAATTTTCCTTCTCGAAAAAATTCATCTTTTCTATTGTATTTTCAACTAATTTCGTCTCTACATCCTTATGGTAAATAATATACTTTGCATTCATTAACCCTAAAAGTTTAATGAGTCCATCATTACCATCAATTGAATTACTTTCATTAAAATCCTTTTGAAAAAACCAATTATCAAAATATAAACCATTTGCATCAATAAACCTCTTACTATACAAAAGTCTAGTTATATCGAGACCAATAAGCTTCCACTTTGGAAAATTTGACCAACCAAGAGTATCTGTCATATTATAGGGAATTGTTGCAACCGAAATTGATTCCTTATCATTATTTATGATATTTCTAATATTGTAATATTCATCAGGAATCTTGACCAAGAAACTATTTCTAGCCTGCTTATAATCTTTCACGTCATACACAAACAATGCACCCATATTTTGATGAAGTTTTCCAGAATAAAAAGGAAATGGAATAATGATAATAAAAAAGAAAAGTGCAAACAACAACTTTTTAAATCTTTTTGTAGCCTCAAGTTCCAAGCTTATTATCAGAAGCAAGGTGGAAAAAATAAACGGGGTCAAAATAGCCGTTTTTTCATAACTTCGCATCATGTTTACGCCCCACAAATGATATACAAAGAAATTAATTTTTTCAAACGGTGGAGTGACTCTAGCAACCAACATAATAAATAAAACCAAAAGGATTGAAAAGACGCCAAAGAAAATCCTATTCCTGGGTGAAAATTTTTTAAAAAAAGAAGCACCCAGTAAAACAATAAATATAGGAAGAAATGATAAAGCAATAAATATTTTTTTGAAAACAGGGACTGCTTCATACGGATAATTATTGGGAAAATACATCGCCTCGGTTTGAAGCAAGCGGATCGAATCTACAATTTTATTTGCTGTTTTTTCGAGCCACCAATTAAAATCCAAAGCTGAGCTTGTATAAATTTCCTGAATGCCACTATTCATCTTTGGCAATAATGGCAGAATCCAATAAATGTTTACCATTATTGACAATAGCACTAAAACTAAGATATTTTTTATTAGTATCTGATCAAACTTAATATACCTTACTATCACCATTAAAATAGTTAGGCAAATAAAAAAAATAGCAAGCGATAATGCAAAAGCTGGATTAGCAAATCCTTGCGAAGAGAAGAACAATACCAACAAGAAAAGAGCTGCATAAATGTTTTTTCTTGTCTTCAAGAATTTAATGTAAAGTGCAGTTAAGGCTGGTATAAAAATATATATTATTTGATAATGGGAATAGCCCCAGGCATAAGTAAAGACGTATAATGTATACAAGTTTAATGCATAGAATAAAGACATTACCATCCTAGCAAAATCAGATGCTTTATTGAAAATAAGGCGAGTAAAAATATCAAAAGAAATATAAGATCCAAAAATAAAAATAGCAAGATAGAAAGAAAGCTGCACTGTGTCACTGATACTCATAATGCTAAGTAAATAGAAAATGAAATAGTAAAAACTGACTCTTCCTTGCCATTCAAAAAAATATCGAGAAAAATTATTCCCGGCATCGATCAATTGTGGCGTATCACCCCCAATGATAATATAACCCTTAGGGAAAAGGTTTATGTATATCACCCAAGCTAAAATAATTAGACCCAGGAAATACCATTTATTTTTTTGAAAAAAAGTAGCCATACTTTTTATAATTACTTAATATTCATATTCAAATCCCCATTAACCTCAAAGCTTCTAAGTCCAAACAGTTCTATTGCCTTACTATCAAATTTATCATATGTAACCTTTATAAATATTTCTTTTGAATTTACCCCATCTCCATTGATGACAGTGTCGAAAGTCTGCAAATTTTTTTTCTTTAAATCCGGGATTTCAATCCAGTTATTTTCATCTGCAGAATAATAAAGTTTAACATCGTACCAATCCATATACATTTTCTCAGCCCTAATATGAATATTTTTGAACGGATAAATGGTATTTATTTTATATTCATAACTAGTATCGCTTACAGAACTACCAGAAATAATCCCCTCGTGATCATTAAATACAACACCATCGGAATATCTTTCAACATCCAGTAAATCCGTTGGTTGATGATTAATACTATAGGAATATGATCCTAATCCCTGACCAAGATCAACTATTTCAGATCCTGAAAGTACAGTATTACCATTGAATGTTGCCGGGTTCGAATTATATAATGCAAAGTTTAAATCTCCGATCATTATTGCCTTTTTATCTCTTTTTATAAGAGCATCTCCACTAGCAAATGCATCGTGATTCTCACCCCCATTTATAGTGAGGTAGCCTGTTGATGTTTTAACGGATTCATTGTTAATATCCACATAATACATTTGTCCTTTTTTCATTAAACCAAGTAACGGGAAAAAAGTCATCTCGTCTTTTTTAGTCAAAACATCCAAATCGTTAGCTGTAAATTCAAAAAATTCCATTACATTATTGGAGATAATTGTTTTACCATTTTTTTGCTCAACAGTCCTTAATTCCACCTTATATTTTCCTTGTCCCCCATCATCTCGTTTATTTATGTCAAAGGAAACGCCGGATAAAAATTCACTATTAGCAATAAAAGTCTGTCCCAATATCGTTTTTTCAGTTTTTAAGTTAGCATAAACAACTTGATTATCAACTGCTTTGAATTTTGTTAATGTTACATCTTTACGATTCCCAATAATCGTTTGTCTTAATTTATTCTTATCATTATCATTTTTTGCATTTAATCTAAAGATTCTTACATTTTTTATATAGATATCTGCAAAATTTTTATTATCAGATTTCTCAAAAATAAAATCTCTATAATTACTGTTAGCTTTAAATACTAACTCTTTCCTTTCAAAATTAACCGTTCTTTTTAAATTAAATGAATCTATTGCAAATTCTTCACCACCAACCGACAAAGCCGTGACGTCTATATTTGCATCCTCTGTTGATTCAACTTCAAATGTTAAACGATAATAATCACCTATTCCTGATGAAATGAAACCATTAACATGAAATGAAAAGTTATCCCCTCCGATTTCTGGTTTTCTAGTCATGGTTTTATTTTCTTCCAATTTAATTTCACTCCCTGTTTTTTTCACTAACAAGTCATCAGCATTGGCAGAGAGTTCAAATACCATAACAAAAATAAACACAACCAGAGCATATTTTAAATTTTTTTTCAAAAAAAGTTTCATCGATTTTTAATTTTATAACTTACATACTAATCAATCGAATGATAAAAATAGAAAATTAACATTATTTTTTTCATTTTTTAAATCCTACCCGAAATTAGAATCTAATATTAGCATTTTTTCTTTTTTTAATCCATCCCTTACCCAAGAAAATCAAACATCCAACAATTGTTACAGTAGAAATCCCTGCACCGATATAAAGCAACCGCTGTGGCCAAAATTCAATCACAAATTCAAAGTCGTACGTTCCATCGACATTTTTAAAACATTTTTCATTTCCGCCACAAATTAGATCCGTATCCACCATCCAACCATTAGCATAACCATTTGCAACCCAATGATTACCCTCTATCGGTTTTTTGAACCAGGTCTCCCAAATATTCCCTTTCGGTAAATTATTGTTTTGAATTGTTCCAAAAAATTCATTAGAAATGTAATCTATCTGGTAATTTTCAATATTCTTTTTTATTTTTCTTTCACCTTGCCATACAAAATGTTCCGCTTGCTTATTATTAAAATTACCGAGAGTTGAAATCCAACCATTCAATATAAATTTCCGCAACGTATTTTCATCCGCTTGATCATCTTCATTACCTTCTAAAATTTTGTAATTGCCATCGATCTGCAACTTGTTATCTTGCTTATAGGAATCTGAAAGATACGCATTCCATCCGTCATTATAACCTTCCGACATTACCAATGGAAACATTCCATATGCATTATGAATTTTAATTCTGTATTTTGTTCGATTTATCTTATTAAATTCAAGAATAAGCGACTCATTATTATCTTCTTTCTGCGAAACATAATCACTTATAAGATCTATTTTATTAAAATTTTGATCGGAAAAAACTACGGACGAATTAATTTTAAAGTTTTCATCAGACAATACCGAACCGATATCAGATTCATTTGATTGCGAAATAAACAATTTATTTGGCACATAAAAATGAGGTAGGAATGCATTATTATCTACAGAATAAATATCCAATTTACCAGTACTTGTTTTTTTGAAACCCTCAATTTCGTTAAAGCATGAGCTTGTCGAAGGCAAAACATCATTTTGTAAAATTATATGTTTTATGTTTTGTAGAGCCAATATTTTTTCCAAAAAATTCATATCTCTGTCAGTATCATACTCTTCATTGCATAATTGTCTGCGAATATTATCGTCAATATCCTTGCCACTAAATGGAGTAAAGCTAGTAGTTTGATTTGTAAAATATCGCAAAATATTTGCCGAATCAAATTGATTTTTATTCCAATCAAATAAGGTGTAAATAAATTTAGATTTAAAATATTTATCTGGAAAAACTTTATACGTATTTATTAATTTCTTATTCTCAAGTGCTATTTCATTTTCGAAGTAATAATCAGGAACCTTAGAAGGATTAGTTAATCCAACAAAAAATCTATCAAAGAAATAATATGAGGAAAGAAACAATAGTGGAATAAGTAAAGCAATCTTGAAATTACTATTCTTTTTTAGTTTTTTTAAAGCAAGAATTAATAAAATTACAAACGAAAAATGAATCACGAATTGAAATTTAAATAACGACCTGAACAAATTAAAACCTGGCATATTATCCCACAGTAAAAGGAAGAATTTCCCAAATGGCTCTTTGGTGCCCATCGACAAAGCAAAAAAAATCACAAAAATTAACATTAAAAATATGCTCAATTTACGCTCATTTCGCTCGCTAAATTCATACGATGGACGATACAATAGGTGAACAAAAAAAACAAACACTGTGATACTAAATGATGAAAATACAATAAAATATTTTGTGAAAAAAGCTGCGGGATGATCCTCATTTTCAATATAGCTATGTGAGAACATAAAAGGAGAGAAGTATTTTATTTGCGCACTACTTGCTGATAAAACTTCTCTAGCTGAATCATCAGAATAAAATATAACTGATTTTCCAGGACTCTCACCTCTGACAAGTGCATTATAAGCAGGTGTAAATAACCAAAAAGAATTCATTAAAATCATCAAACTAAAAACTAAGAAGTTTTTCCAATATTTAGATCTTTGTTCTTCCCTAAAGAACAAAGCATACAAACATGCCACAAAAAATAGCAGCACAGTATTAAGTATGTACGAATTAATAAATAAAATTAATACAGATAAAATAAATGCATCTTTGAATTCAATAGATTTTTCCTGTTTACACTTAAATATATAACCCACGAATAAGTAAACGAATATGAAAGAGTATGCAATATCACTTTGGCTTAAAATAATCCCCGCAACCAAAGGATTTACAACAGAAAAAGCCATTACGATTATAAAATCAATAAGCTTTGCATTTTTGAAAATATTCTTTGTTAAATATATACTTGAAAACAGTAGACCGAAAATAGTCCCGTAAAAATAGATTATACTTACAATGTAAATGCTAAATATTTTCGATAAAATAAAAAAAATCAGTTGAAATGGAAGCGTCATGATCATTATCGGCATGAAATAGCCATTGTCATTATCCATCCAAGTAAAATAATTCAATAGGTATGAATTATTTTTCCACAAGCTAATATTTCCATCTCCAAACAATATCAAACCTTGGCTACTTTTATAGAAAACGATGGAAAGAAACAGGATTGTTATCACTGATAAAAAAATGTATAGTTTTCTATTCACTGTCAGCATGATTATTTTTTTCACATAGAATTATTATACTTTGACAAAGACCTGGAAGCAATTTAGAAAAAAAAGAAATTTGTAATTTTCCTGAATTAGACAAGTTTACAACATCAGACTTACGTACAATCACTCCAAAATTATGTTTATTAAGTAGTTTTTTCAAGGTATCGAAAGTAAAATATCTAATATGACCAGAACTATCATTTTCATTGGGCGATAATTCAATTATTGGATTTCTGCCCAGCAGCAACAACATTCTTCTTCCAAATGATGCAATATTAGGCGTTGAAATAAGTAACTTGCCATTTGGTTTCAAGAGGCGACTTATCTCCTCAAGAAAGAAGTCGGTATCATATATATGCTCAATAATTTCTCCAATAATTACAACATCAAAAAATCCGCTTTCAAATGGAGCTGGGTTCTTATCATCAAAAAAAAATTGCTTAGCAATTATGCCATTCTCTTCGCATTTTTTAACCCCAAAATCACTAGCTTCAATGCCAAAAAGATGCGCATTTTTATTTTTTATTTTCAATAAAAAAGTTCCATCATAGCAACCGATATCCAAAACATTGGCATTATTTAAATCTAATTTATCAATAATACTCCTCATGACTTCAATTCTTGGGTTGCCTCTCAATTCCAAAATTCTATTTTCATTATACATTTCCTTATAGATATCTTTCATAAATTCCTATTTAATATTAATTTTTTATTCCCTTAACTATCGAGATAAGCTTTTCAATATTGGGAACTTCTTTTTTATTGTATTGTGAAAATTTATTTACGTATTTATTTGGTAAATGATGAATTAAACATTCCTGAATAAAATCCATGCTAATCAACTTCGTCAAACCACAACGAAAATATACGTCTGAAGCTGCGGATTCCAAAACTGCACCAAAACCAGAATCTGGACCCTTAAAATAACTGCCGCTACCTAAAACCATCTTGAATTGGTCACGAGTTAATAAATATGAGGCCTGGTGAAGATTATTAGGCTCAAAATACATTTCCCCATTTAATTCCAATCTTGATTCAATAACCTTATTTTTAACTATATAATGTTTTAGTGCATAAAACTTCATCCAAAAAGACCCGTGTCGTAAAGTACAATTACCAGAATGAAAATCAATTAAATATTTATAATTATCATCCTTAAGCTCATACCTAATAAATCCAGGAACAAATTTAGTCCCCCTCATTTTTTCAGAAAGTTTAATAAAAATATCGATATTACTTTCTGTTATTAGCATATCATTTTCTGAGTATACAAACAAGTCGTAATTATCAATATTTTCTGCCATAAATTTCTTATGCTGATGCGCCAACATAAGTTTTATTTCTCGATCGAAAAAAAATTTTTGGATATGAATATTATTGAATTGCGAGAAATCCATATCGTCGGTTAAAAAAACAGCGACTGTGATATCAAAAATCATACTGTCGTATTCATGCAGTATCCTCTTTAAATGATTTTTTTGCCCCTCACCATAGTCCGGGATACAAACTAATATTTTCATGAATTCAAAAGGAACATGCCTCTTTTTCGGCAATGGATTCCCAATTATATTTATTAAGCAATGCTGTTCCTTTTATATTATCTGATTTATTTGATTTAAATAACCGAATAACACCCATTGCCACTAGCGCATAATCACCCTTGGGAAATATTTCAACTTCATTGTTCCTATAGATAGCTCTGTATGGCTTTAAGTCGTATGCGAAAGCGTTTACGCCTAAACACACTGCCTCCAAGAGGGCAATTCCAAAACTTTCGCTTTGGCTTGTGCTTAAAAACCAAAAACTGCCAGCACTTTTCATTATATTAAACTTTTCTTGCCCACTTATATAACCAAAAAACTGCACGTTTTTATTCAATTGCATTTCATTAATTTTTTTTCTAAATTTTTTTTCAGTCATTTCATCCCCTTCTCCCATAAATGCTAACTGAAAATTTGGAAATTCTTTTTTTATTATTTCTAAAACTTTCAACATATCATAAATCCCCTTGGTCTCATTAATCCTTCCGACAAATAAAGCATCTATAATATATTTATCATTTTTTTTTGCATTCCTTATTAATTTTTCTTCGACTGCATTGCCAGTTACTTCAATTTTATCATGATCAAATCCATTTTTTACTAAATACTCCTTCAGCTCAATAGAAATAGCAAAAATTTTATCAGCCTTTTTTAAAAAAAATAAACTAAATCTAAAAAAAAGCCAAGCCAAAAATCTTAAGATTTTATTGCCTGGGTCGTTAAGCGGCACAATATTGTCGAATATAGTAATCCATTTAATTCTGCCACTTTTACGTTTTAAGAAATATGCAAAAAGAACTAAATCCATAACTGAAGAAATTGAATAAACCACATCAAATTGCTTAGCTATTTCTTTTTTTTGCATAATAGCTAACAAATTTCTTCGAATAGCCTCAAAAATAAATTGAAATTTATTTGTTATCTGCTTAGTGTTTTTTAGTTCAATATATTCATAATCAGTTATTAGAGCTTCCTTGTCTATGCGGTCTTTAAGAAATTCATTGCAAAAAATAGCGACATAGAAGCCCAATGACTGCCATTTCTTTATTTTCAAAAGCAAGGGGACAATATTGCCCCTCTCCAAAGTAATTGCATTGATTAAGATTTTTTTTTGCATGCAAGTATAATATTATAACCCAACAAGCTACCGAGGATAGTAATTTTTTTAATAACTGATCCAAAATTATTAGAGCTGAATTTTTCTTTATAAATTGTTAACCCACAATTCCTAGTTAACTGACGTGCAGTTTTTAATGTATAAAGATGTAAATGTGTTCGATCCAAAATTCCACTATCAGAGTAATTAAAATTTCCAGTCAATAAATTAATCCTCGTTACAAAATTTGCAACGTTTGGGAGAGATATCAGTATCGTCCCATTCTCATCTAGGAAATTATCCGTAAAATATTTTAATACCTTTTCTGGATATATCAAATGCTCTAGGATATCAGCAAAAATAATTACGTCAAATTTTTCTCCTATTTCAAATTTCTCAAAATCGTTCAAGTCCAATTGAAAAATTTTTTCATATCCCTGCTTTTTTGCTATATTCAGATCAGGCAGATCGTTATCAATGCCATAAAAAATGTTGTCAGTTGATAGTTTCTTAAGATATCCTTTATTGCAGCCAACATCAAGCACCTTTCGACGAGAGCCTATTTCTTCTGCAATTAAATTATGCGTACCCCAACGAGCACAATTGAAATCGTATTGTTTCATAATATTATTTAAATTTAGGCATTCCTAATTGCCTAAATGCTGAAAATTTATAGGATCCAAAATACATTAAACACAAAACTTTTTCGTCAGATACCAGTCGCTCTCTTTGAATAATTTTTCGTTGTTTTATCGTATCCGATATATTCATCATATTCCATAAGAAAGACTTCCAGATCATTAAATTCATTTTTATATTACCGGTTAATAAATACGCGAATGATTCACAGATGTTTTGTAAGACAAACAAGGGTAATACCCAAAGCAATGTCGCTATGGAGTAATTCTTTAAAAGATTTCGAAGATTGTGACTTTCAACCCAATAGCGTCGATTCACCGAAGTTGTATGTCTCTCATTCTCTCTTGCTTGAGTTTCCAATGAAGAACCACCGCCATAATGAACGATGTGAGTCTCATCACAAATTCCAAGTGTCATTCTATACAGGTGCGCTCTCCAGCATAAATCAGTGTCTTCACTATACATGAAATACTTTTCATCAAATTTTCCTAGCACATTAAAGTCTCGGCGACTCATCATTAATGCACACCCCTCAATATAAAAAAGTTTATCACTTGGTCCACCTGGAGCCCCCAATATATCCAACTGAAGATATTTCCCATTCAATGTGTCTTTTTTTTCAGTATTAAGTATCCTTGGTCCAACAATATTAAATTTAGTTTCCTTTTTAAATATAAGCATTTTCTCAAGCATATCCGGAGCCGCATCAGTATCATTATTCATCAAGAAAATAATATCTCCAACGCTCCTTGCTATTCCAATGTTGTTAGCAACTCCAAAGCCAAGATTTTTCCTATTTTCAATAACAATGACATCGGGATAATTTTCTTTTACATGTTCAATACTTCCATCAGTGGAGCAATTGTCCACAAGAATTATTTCAAAGTTTTTATATGTTTGCCTATATAAGGAATTTAGACATCGATTAAGCCATTTTTTTCCGTTATAGGTTACAATAATAATAGAAACTAAATATTCTTCTTCCATCTATTTCAAATAATACTTTTAATAATTTTAGCAGGAACACCACCAAGAAGACATTTGTCAGGCGCATCCTTAACAACAACTGCATTTGCTCCTATTGTAACATTATTTCCAATTTTTACATGCCCAATAATTCTTGCTCCAGTACCTATCGTCACATTATCCCCAATTATAGCACTTCGGTCGTCTTCGATACTCTTAGTTCCTATTGTTAACGGACCAACAAGATGAGCATTTTCACCTATAACCGCATTGTGTGAAATTATAATGCCTCTATTATGCATATACACCCCTTTTCCAATTTTTGCATAGGGATCTATATTTATATCTAATACATAATAGGTAAAAATAAAATAAAATGGATACGAGATGAATCCAATAATTTTCAGAATTTTACTGTCATGCATTAGAAAATAGTGTTGCCAACGATAAACCAATGAAAACATCATGCCAGGATTATGGAAAAACGTCAAAAAAAAGACGACTGGATTATTTTTTTTATTAAATCTTAAATATGCTTTCCAATCAAATATAATTGATTTCCAAGTAGATATCACAATATAAGTAGTTAATTTTAATTATCAATCATTTTCACAATAACTGCCGGATTTCCAGCAACCATCGCATCATCAGGAACATCTCGAGTAACAATTGATCCAGCTGCAATTACAGCCCTGTTACCGATAGTAACCCCCTTAAATATCATAACTCGTCTTCCGATCCATACATCATTTCCAATTTTAATAGGCTTATGACTTGGATTTTTTATTTCAATTGACATTCCAATTCCTCCATAATCGCTGTCGGATTCAATATCTTCCCTCCTATCTTTAGCAAAAATAGAATGAGAATTATTATCTTGAATATACACGTCTGAAGATATCAAACAATGAGATCCAATCTTGATATTATCCATAGCGCGAATTATCGTGCGCTCATTTATAGAAGTAAACTCTCCAATCTCGATCTTACCATTTCCTTCAATGATAAGCCAGCCACAAAGTTTCATATTTTTACCAAGAACTACCTGATTTTTATTTTTAACACCCAAAATACCCGAACCTAATTTTAAAAACACATGCCCCTTGCAGGTAATTTTCCCCTTGTAAAAAAGAAAATAAATTTTCGTGAAAATTTTATTGAAAATATTATATATTTTAATTAATAAATCCATGACTATAAATTTTTTTTAAATATTATATTCCAGTCAAATTGTTTAATATATTCGATTGTATGATTTCGATATTCCCTTAGCTTTCCTTCGTCCTTCATCATTGCAATAATCGTCTTTGAAATTTGATCCTTATTGTAAGAAATAATTTTTCCACATTGATTGTTTTCGATCTCATGCGCATTATGGGGAACATCCGTCAAAAGAATAGGCAGCCCAGCTGATAAATAATCCTTTAATTTCGTTGGATCGGCATAATATGTAAAATTATCTTTTTCCTTATCATACATTGCAATTGCTAATGCGCTATCTGACATGATTTGATCAAGTTGAGCTCTTTCTTTAATCCATCCAGTAAATTCAACACTATTTTCAAGATTTAACTCAGTAACTTTATTTTTAAGGACATTTTCATATTCACCGCCACCGACAATTAAAAACTTAAAATCATGTATCTCTTTTAAGATATCAGGCATCGCATCTAGAACCAATTGAACACCCTGTTTCTCCAATAAATTACCAACGAAAAGTAGTTGGTGTTTTTTAATTTGTTCAAACGGCAATCTTTTCACCCTATCTAACCAAACTCCTATAGGAACGACTTTCTGATTTGCATATATTCTCTTGCTTAATCCTCTAATCTTCTCTCGTCCTTCCGCAATTCTATATGAAACATTCCATGTCTCATCGGCATTTTTCACACAAAGCTTATCTATCCAGTGGTAAAGATCATTAAGTTCCTTATTTGCAAATCTAACAGGAACATAATCAATGGTATAATAAATCACTTTTCTAATCTTTCCTATTTTTTTTAAAAGAATTCCTACCAATGCATTCAATGGATCCACCCCAATCCAAATATCATATTTCTCTCTTTCAAGGAAAACCCACTTCAAACTCAAAAAAAATTCAAAGAAATAATTAATAATTGATCTCTTGAATCTCACATTTGACTCTATTTTTTTTGATATTTCGCTTTTATTAATTCTCTCGCAAAATGATTTGGCTGAATCATCAGAATAGAGTGGATGAGCAATAAACAACAATTTATTTACTTTTTGGTCAATTAAATACTCACGAAGTGCCTGCGGGGCTCCGTAAACTAAATAATGCGTAGCTATAATTATTTTTTTATTGGAAATGTCCATGTTTACAGATTTCTTTCAAAATTTCATCAATATCATATTTGAATTTCCAGGCAGGATAATGCTTCTGGAATTTTGAAACATCACTTACATACCAAATATGATCTCCTATCCTATTGGTTTTCAAATATTTTATATTCGCTTTTTTGCCGGTTATTTTTTCTATTTTTAAAATTGCTTCCATCATGGAAACGTTTGAATGTCTACCACCTCCCATGTTATAAACTTCAGCAATTCTTGGTTTTTTATAAAAATTCCAAAATGCATTTACTAAATCATACGAGTGGATATTATCCCTGACTTGTTTCCCCTTGTATCCAAATATATTATATTGCTTACCAGTAGCAATACATTTAGCCAAATAAGCCAAAAACCCGTGAAGTTCAGCACCAGAATGATTTGGACCCGTCAGACATCCCCCTCGAAAAATTGCTGTCTTGAGATTAAAATAACGGCCATATTCTTGAACCATAACATCAGCTGCGAGCTTGGAAACCCCAAAGATACTATGCTTGGTTTGATCAATGCTCATACTTTCATCAATACCGTCATAAAACTTATGACTTTTATCAATTTCGAAACGTGTTTCAAGCTCAATCAAGGGTAATAAATTAGGAGTATCGCCATACACTTTGTTTGTGGAAGTAAAAATAAAAACAGCCTTAGGGCAATATTTTCTGAAATTTTCCAACATTACCAATGTCCCATTCGCATTAACAGTAAAGTCAGTCAGAGGCTCTTTTGCAGCCCAATCATGAGATGGTTGTGCTGCGGTATGGATAATTAAATCGAATTTATGCTTTTTAAAAACTTTCTCTATAGCTTTATCATCACGAATATCTATTTTATAATGATGATACACTGGAAGACTTTTTTTTAATTCATTAACACTCCATTTCGTGCTTGCATCTTCACCAAAAAAATACGCTCTCATGTCATTATCGATTCCATGAATTTCAAATCCTTTTTTTGCAAAAAATCTCACAGATTCTGATCCAATTAGTCCTCCAGATCCCGTAATAAGTAGTTTTTTCATTTAATTAAAATTAGCGCATTAAAAATTTAATTCCAACCAAGCCCCTTAAAAAATACATTCCGAATGTTAAAAGCGGATGCATAATCATTTTTTTCCATTTTCCTTTTTCAATAAAAACTCCCAGAAATCTATAATATAAACTAAATTGTTTTTTTTAAATCTTCATCAACCTTATCATAATACACTATTTCTCAACAATTTTCCAGCTTTTGGTTACTTTTTATTTATTTTTCAGATATTCAAACAAAATGCGATATGATTTACTATATTTCCAATATCTTATCATTTAACAAAAAATCAACAATTTGATAATGTTTAATACCTTGATAATCGCTACCAATCAATTTATCCATAGATACATGGAGCAATTTTATCAATATAATAAGGGCGCTTTTGATATATTTTATTCATACTTAAAACTATTTACGATTTGTTAATATATTTTAAGTATACTTAAAACTTAAAACTCTCCAGAAAGTCAACCCTTTCTCGTTATAAATTTCAACCCCACTAATCCCCTCAAAAAATACATTCCGAAGGTAAGAAAAGGATGCGCAATCATTTTTTTCCATTTTCCTTTTTCAGTAAAAATTCCAAAAAATCTGTAATATAAACCGAATTGCTTTTTCAAATCTTCATCATCCTTTCCCCATTTCTCAATGTATTCATCGAACTTTTTTGCATAATAGCCTTTCTTGCTCAAATATTTTCCAAGATCAAATTCAGCTTCATTGTGATATATTGGGGTTGTTATGAGTCCAATATGACCAATATTGCGCAATTTTTTGTCCAAATCCCAATCTTCTGGACCGGTTAAATTCTCATCGAATCCTGCCACTTGTTGGAATGAGCTTTTTCGTATGAATCGAGCACAATCAACAACCGTTGCATCATAAAAACTTCTTTCAAATCTTCTCACTTTGCTAAAGAATTTATCACCCATCACAATCTCTGAAACATACAAGGCAACTGTATTATTCAACTGGATTCCTGCCTCCACAGGAATGACAGAAATTTTTTCCACGCAATCATTAATAACATCTTTATGCAAAATCATATCAGCATCAAGATACATGAAATATTCTCCGCTTGCTTTTTCCACACCAAAATTCCTTTGTGCCGAGCGCTCTGGACCTTTATCGAAAACCTTGTCCGTATATTGTAAAGCTATTTCCTTAGTTTTATCATCAGATTTATTATCAACAACGATTATCTCCAATAAATCTTGAGAATAAGATTGGTCCTTAATGGATTTTAGGCAATTCTCAATATTTTTTTCCTCGTTCTTAGTAGTAATAATGACTGAAACAAGCATAGGAATATTATTTACTATAATTTAAAAATGGGGCATTTTCTCTCTCAATCAGGAAAATTTTGTAATGCTCAGGAGTAACTATGAACTTATTTTCAAAGTTTTTGCTGGCTCTATAAATGATAGAATATGCCCTGATTGACATTCCATCATTTTCATAAGTATCGAAACCCAAATGCAAGAAAAGACCGATTGCTAGTGCAAATAAAGCTATTTTCAAAATAAGCCGCTGCCCCACAAAATAAGCTGCTATTAATAGAAGAATAACATATTCCCAACCATGAAACAATACATATATTTTACCACTCTGCAAAAATTGATACCCCTTGGAAAAATAGCTTAAATCGAAATTGAAGCCAAAGGCAAGAAAATAATCAATGAAATGATCCATATCAACCAAGACACCGCCAACAATTGCCATCACAAAAGAAGCTACGGGTTTTTTCCAGATCCTCCAAACAATAAGCCCCGCCAAAAGACTTAGGGCTACGTGAATTGATAAATGCAAAAATAAACTCATGATTAATAGATTCCTCGCCTGCCATCGTAGACATACAGACTTCTTTCGGAATAGTAATGAAAGTTAAACTGATGTTGGCTTTTCTTTGCTGCTCTTACCAAAGTCCGTCAAATGACCAATAACTTTCCAGCCTGCGACCCATATGTATTTCACATCAGCCAAGTTCCTAATTGACAAAAGTTTTTTTATAATGAATTTTGGCGTGATGAAGGATTTATACAGGCTTTGAACGAGTTCTTTTGCGTCCTGAGAAGTGAGCGGCGATTTCATAACCATTTCTCTTTGATCAAATCGCGAATATTCTCTTGTGATTAATAAATCTTTTTCGTCACATTCTTTGTACAAAGGTGTTCCAGGATATGGAATCACAATTGTTCCTTGCAAAGTGTCTACATAGCCTTTTTTGAAAAGATCTGCCGCTTTATCAATTGTTTTTTGTGCCATTTCTTTCGTTTCCCAAGGATAACCAATCATAGTGGTGATGTGAGGTTCCAATCCAGCCTCTTTGCACATCTTTAGTCCTGGCTCAATTTCCTCAACCTTCAAGTTTTTATCAATTCTGTCTAGTGTTTCTTGATTTGCAGATTCCAAACCAAAAAGAATAAAACGAAATCCTGCACGTTTCATTAATCTCCAGACTCGAGGTTCAGTGATTCCCGTGATTCGCATATTACAGCTCATCACTACTTTTTCATTATATCCGCGCTCTATCATTCCTTTGCAAAATTCTTCCAACCATGGACCGATTGGCAAGCTACCCGAGTCTTCCATTATTTCTTTGACGCCTAAATCAATAAGGTGCCCAACTTCATCCAACGCATTTTTTGCGCTTCGAGTTCTAAAATGACTTCCCGGAAAAAATGTTGTCCAACTGCAAAAAGTGCACCTTCCCCACCAACAATCACGCCCGCACATCATATAAGCTCCAGGAGTAAATTTGAAATTTCCATTCTTATACGCATAATCCTCCCATCTCGTGAGTTCTCGATCAATCATAGGCAAGGTATTCAAATCATGCGTTGAAAGATCAGAAGGTCCAGAATTAGTAATTGTCATTCCGGACTCCGATCCGGAATCTACGGATCCTGAAACAAGTTCAGGATGACCAGAACGAAACCAAAAGCCCCCTTCAAGCTCGCTGCCTTTACTTAGGTGCTCAGCCAGACTTAGCAGCATGAAATCGAAATCACCGGATGAAATCACGAAATCAACTTTAGATTTTTGAAGCGTTTCTTCTGGACGCGCTGTTACATGGTCGCCCATTATAACAATCTTAGAATTTGGCAATTTTTCTTTTAATTCATCAATAATCTGCCAATGCATCTCAACAACAGGTGTTTTGGTTTCAATCGCAATCAAATCCGGCTTTTGCATCATAATATCAGCAAGCCATTGCTCATATGTTTTTTCCTGTGCGATGCCATCATCCCAAATGACCTCATATCCTTTTTCCTTTAGTAATGTAGCTGCGTAAGCAGGGATTACGGGATAAATGTATGTTGGGTTATTAAACCATTGAAATTGTCTATTTTGCGAAAGAAGGGCTATTCCCTTTTCTGATTCTAATGGCGGATAAGAAATTGAAATTTTCATATTTTTGTTTAGATTGCAGATCCTGAAACAAGTTCAGGATGACAATGTATGGCTATCGTAGTTTGCTAATTAAATTTTTAGTAAAAACAAAACCTCTTATAAAATTTGCACCGTAGACTAAATGAGTAAGAAATATGCAATAAATCGCATTCGCAATTATCAGTAAATTCTTTTCATGCTTATGTATATCATAAAAAGCCTTCACTATGGCAACTCCATAAACCAACCAACCAAACAGATACCACATTAGCATATCTTTTATCAAAAAACTCAATATACCTCCCAGGAAAACAAATAGCAAGAAAAAACTGGGTACAAAATAAATAAACTTAAATGAATTTTCAGGGTATCTTTTTGCAAAAAAACCTCGATGCAATCCGTAACCACCAACTTGTTTCAAATGTTTCAGAAGCCCAGCTCTGCGATGGTGATACACTATCAAATGCGGATTATAAATAATACTGCCTGGATATTTTTTAACTAAATCCAAACAAAGTTTAGTATCTTCTCCTGGCCAGAAATCTCCATTAAATCCACCTATTTCAGAAAACCTTTCCTTTCTGATGGAAAAATTTACACTTGGCCAATCATCCACCTCACCTCTTTTACCCACAGAAACATAACGTTCAGGACATCCACCTGATAGCGCACTCAAAAAAACAGCGCCACTCACCTTCTGCCAAAAGCTGTCACTCGCTGGAGTGATTGCCGGTCCGCCCACTGCAATCACTTTTTCTTCAACAAAATCATGATCCAAAACATCCAAGAAATTGATCTCTGGATATGCATCATCGTCAATGAAAACCAAAATATCCCCCTGAGCATCCTTAATTGCCTTTGTTCTTTTTACCGCCGGCCCACAGTGCCCGGTGGCAATTTGTCTTGTTTTTGGCCAGCCCTCACCTGTTGCCTCATCAGGATAAACAATAATCTCATAATCATCACGTGGAATGTTCAAAACAATTGAAACCGCCTCACGGACATAATCATTAATCGCCTTAACCGGAATAATAAAACTGTATTTAATCATAAGGAATTATTTATTTTCAATTTTATTGCTTACCTTTCTGACAACATACATTGGCCTATTAATGACTTCCGCATGAATATTTGCTATATACAAAGCAATGAGTCCAACAGACATCAAGATAATTCCCACCAAAAATACGATTAAGATTGCTAAATTTTCCGCATCTGAAAATGTTGATGCAAACGGTGTATGAAAAAAGTATTTTCCCAACAATATGTAAAAACCAGCCAAGCCAGAAATGAGCGTTATCAATGTACCCAAATAACCTGCTAGCTTCAACGGCAAAAGACTAAGCGAGATGAAACTACTCAGCGCTAATTTTAAAAGTTTCCAGAAGTTATAGCTAGCCTCTCCATGAAGGCGTTTGCGTGCATGAAAATAAATATATTCGCGCCTGAATCCCAACCAATCAATCAGAGCTCTTGTCATCCTGCTGCTTTCAGTAAAGCGATTGAATTCATTTATTACGCATCTATCAAGCAATCGATAATCTGTTGCATTCGGCAAGACTTGTATTTCAGCAATGTTATTGATTATCTTATAAAACAATATCGAACCAACCTTCTTGATTATTCCTTCTCCACTATTAGTCTTTCTTACTCCGACAACAACATCGGCGCCATTTTCCCATTTATTTATGAATTCAGGAATAAGCTCAATTGGATGCTGGAGGTCCGCATCAATCATTATGCATGCATCTCCATTGCAATTATGGATGCCAGCGGTAATTGCAATTTCTTTCCCGAAATTGCGTGAAAATTCCACATGCTTAACATTTTCATGGCTTTTTACTAATTTTTCAATTTCATCGCCGCTCGCATCATTGCTTCCATCATTCACGAAAATAATCTCAAAAGCGTATTCTGGCAATTGAAGCAGAATAGCTGATAATTCATCGAAGAACAAACTTACGTTTTTTTCTTCATTGTACACTGGAGATATGATTGAAATAAGTTTCATAAAATCTACATTTAAATCATAAAATCTTACACTTTAAGATTTTGAGAATAAAATACTAAAAATAAACTTGATAATATAGCTACAATCTGAGCAACTATCATTATTGTGATTATAGCATAAATACTTGTTCCGAAAAATAACAAGACTATTAATAATATTGCAGATATCGCCAATAACATATATGAAATATTTGTTCTGCTTATTGACATCAAATAGGAGAAAAACAGATTAACAAAAGAAAAAAGCGAGACCATGATAGCAAATTGGCCCAAATACCCCAAAACATTCACGTATTTATTCCCAAATAAAACAGACATTATCAATCCCGGAAATGCAAAATATATAGCTATTGCAGACAAACACATAAATATCATCAAATATGAAGCATTTTTCAATATGTGCAGAGAATTATTTTGCTTATGATGATCCTCTGCCGACATTGAAAACAAAACTGACCCGATAACACCAGTCGCGAAAAAAATTATTTTTGAAACAATAGTTAGGGCGCCGTATTGACCAGCGACAATAGCGTCTAAATTATGTTTAGCTATCACCATATCAATATTTCCAAAGATATTCATTGCCAAAGTACCGACAAAAACAGGGAGGATATATTTTTTAATCAATTTAAAATCAACTTTAGTTTCGCAGCTGCTACCATCCATTCTTCTATCTTTCAATATGAATCTGAGTGTAACATTAGATGCAATATATGCAGCAATTATACTTAACAAAAAACTACTTATCAAACCATTTAGTTGGAAACCAATTTTAACAAAAATAATAACACTCACTAATTTAACAACAACGCCCCATATCCCTGAAACACTTACGTCCTTGAACTTCTGCCATCCATTTAAAATTCCATTATTAATCGCCAAGAGAAACGAGAAGAACATCGAAATCCAAATAATTACAAGGGGAACATTACTTTCAATATTCAAGAAAGAGCTAATATATGGTGTTGCAAAAAAAGTAATAAGTAGCACGGGAATACCATATTTAAAAACTCTTTTGTTCATGTATTCTATTATCTTGTAACTTCCATTTTTATCATCAACTGCCTTGCATTGAGCAGCATATTTCGTAGCAACCATTGTCAATGTCATTGCGGGAACAGAGATAATATTCATAAGAGAAATAAGCGATTCCACTTCTCCGTAAACTTGGACGCTAACCATCCTTCCAACAACTAGATGAAAGACGTAGTTCAATATATTCGCAACCATGCTGCCAGCAAAAAGAACAGCACTATTTCGAGCAAACGCATTTTTTTTAAGTCCTTGAATCATTTTTGTATCTTTTCTTTTAAAAAATTCACGAATTCATTTATTTCTGAATGTTTTTTTGTGTCTATATAATGTTCAACGGCAGTTTTCTGCGCATTCTTTCCCATTTCAATCCTGAAACCATCATCTTTAATAAGCTTATTCAAACAATCATGCCATTGATTTTCATCGGCAGCCAATAATCCATCTTTTCCATGCGTTATCGTGTCTTTAAAAGAAGAAGTTGCGGTTGCCAAAGTTGGGACACCAACAATTCCAGCTTCGAAAAATTTAAGTGCTGATTTTGCCTGACAAAATGGATTATCAATCTCAAGCGGAGCGATATTAATATCAACATTCAAGATCAACTCTGGCAATCTTTTCATTGGAACAAATGCTTGATATTCAATCTGACTTTCAACATCAGCAAATTTCCCATTCAATTTCAGATATCCAACAATAACAAGCACAGCATTTGCATTTTCTTTGAGCACGCGCACAAGGACATCAGAGACGGTGTCAAAGTCATTATCATGACTTTTTGATCCGGAAAAATACCCGATACGAACTTTTCCATCGTTCTTTTTTATTTCTTTTTCTTTTTTTAATGCATTTTTAGCCCATTTGACTTGATTAGCATTCATTTTATTCTTTGAAATAAAAACTGCTTTTTCTGGATATTTCAATTTAATTGCATCCGCTAAATATTTTGTCGAAACGACACAATGTGAAACATATGAGTCCTCTAGAATTTCCCTGCCAATTCCGTTATCATACCAGCTTCGTTCTTCTTCCCCCATGTAAGTATAATAGTGCATTTGTGGAATGTATTGCGGATCAAACACTAAATCATCAGTTTCAAAAATAATTGTCTTTTTTTGAGCTTCAACCTCCCTGATAAATTTCTTTATATGATCATTATGGATAACACGCTGAAGAATAAATACTTTAAATTTTTTCGAAAGCAATAACAAGCTGATATTATCTTGAGAAACCACAGTTGATGTAATTCCATATTGCAGAAGCTCTTCAGATTGATTGGAACAACGATAAAAACGCGAACCTCCCGGGCAACCTGACACATAAAGGACATCACCGCTTTTCAAAAAAGTACGTGCAAATTCAGAAATATAATGCCAAATACGAAAAAACAACGAGGCCATACCCCGTTCTCGTAATACCTTTACTGACATATTTAATAGGTGTTTTGTTTGTTTCATTGTTTGTATTGCTCCAATAATTTTCCATATTTCGCCATAGCACCCTCTGTTTTTTCCAATGTAAGTATTCTTCCATTGTTAAGCACGAGTGTTCTGTCGCAAAATTTCTTCATATTCTCTGAATCATGAGAAACAAATAGAACAGTTTTTATGCCACGAATTTCTTGAAAATAATCATAGCACTTTTGTTGAAAATTAGCATCTCCAACAGCAAGGACCTCATCCATAAGCAAAACTTCACGATTAGCATGAATGGAGACAGCAAAAGCCAGACGAACTTGCATTCCTGAGGAGTAATTTTTAAGCTTTTGATCAATAAAGCGTTCGAGTTCAGAAAATTTCACAATGCTATCAAATTTTTCATCAATTTGCTTCTTCGACATCCCTAAAACAGTGGCATTGAGGTATACATTGTCACGACCGGAAAGTTCAGGATTAAACCCTATTCCTAGTTCCAAAAAAGGAGAAATTCTCCCATTTATCTTCACACCGTGAAATTCGCCTCGATGGACTTTGTCCGATTTCACTGGGGTGTCTGCTTGATATATACCAGCCAAAATTTTAAGCAGAGTAGATTTTCCTGATCCATTTCGTCCAATAATTCCGAAAAATTCTCCTTTTTTCACTTCAAAAGAAATATCGTCC
>Ga0209727_1000625_pt1 | contig 37437 bp, 51 predicted proteins | sample RifGroC1_FD_183995 | JGI IMG/M metagenome (GOLD analysis project Ga0209727, IMG submission 183995) | Groundwater microbial communities from Rifle, Colorado, USA - Groundwater C1 (SPAdes) (version 2) | ecosystem: Environmental > Aquatic > Deep subsurface > Groundwater | place: Rifle, Colorado...
CATGAGTACGAAATGACCAAAACCAATTATCGCCAAGTTGTACCTCCTCGGTTTCAAACTCGGCTTCCTGTTTCTTTATGTATTGAAAAATGTCTGCACTCATATACCGTCAAATAGTAAGCTGATATTCTTTAGTGTTACTTCTCTCGGCATACCAACGCAAGTAAAGAGTCGTGAGGTTTGTATGACGTTCAAGATACGCTCCTTGGTAACGTCACCATGGGTCATTGAAATAATACATCTGCCTTTAGCGTTGCCTACCTTTAAATTCTCAATAGCTTCTCGAACTGTTGAGCCCTTAGCAGTAAAAGTCCTACCAAGTATCTTAGCGGTTGCAACATAAACCTCTTTCTTAGGTGCTTGCACTACTTTCTTAGCCACTCTCTTTTTAACTACTTTCTTAGCCATATTATAGTCTTACTTGAATAAAACCACCTATCTTAGGCATGTTGTCATACTCTTGGAGAGCTGACATAGTGCTTCGTTTTGGTTTTGTTTTTATCTTAGCGTCTATCTCTTTTGCAATTCGTTTTTTCTCATCGTTGCAACTCTTACAGTAGTAAGGGTCTGGGTCTACATCTTGATACTGTGTACCGCACTTAATACAAGGGTGTGTATACATATTCTTATTATATATTTTTAATTTGACAATGTACAATTATTTGGAGTTGTATTTTGATAGTCGCACACGTTTCATGCTTCCTATTTGGTCTTGTACTTTTTTCCATGCCATGTACTGAGCACCATTTATAAATCCAAGTTTGCGGATAAACTCGGCTCGGTCATGTTGCTTCTGCTGACAGTGTTTACATGCTGACCACTCAACAATCTCATTGTGTGAGTGTCTGGTAGCTCCAGCATCTAAGATAGCTCGTTGTATCTTCTCGTAGTTGTTGTGGTCTTTGAGGTAGTCTGGCAGTATCGCCAACATGGGATGTACTGCGCTTTTATGTAGTATGTTTGGTTTATCCATATTAAAGTCCTATATTAGTTTTCTTAGGCTTATCATCTCGCTTTGTCGTATGCGGACACGTATCCCAACCTTCACGACAGCAAACAGGTATCTCCCAACGAAAGTCTGGTTGTTCTGTCTGTTCTTCTTCTTTTATTTCTTCTTCCTCCATACTACAAACCTACATTACTTCTCTCCCTTGGTGCGTTCATCATTTTAGGCATCATCTCTTGTTTCCTATGTACAACAGCAAGTGTTTCAAGTGCATATCGAGCACCTGCGAGTGGGTCAGGCTCGTGCTCAGGTATTCCTGCTAATATATTACCATTCTTATCGAGCTTCCATAACCAACTCTTGTAACCGTTTATGACGTTGAGTGACCGACGTGTGACACTAATCTTTAAATCCTGCACAATCTTTATCCCTTGGCGTAGACTATCAGGAAACTTCTTAGCACCAATTATATTTACTCCGTACATTTTAATCTCTGCGATACTTTTAGGCTCCGCGCTATCCGCAACTGTCAAAGCTTGTGGTAAATTTTTTATTGTTTCTGCAATCTCTCGGTTTGACCATTCAAGCTGACATCGCACTTCATCAAGTATGTACCCTCCATTGTAATAGTAAATTGCAACAAGCGCAGACATATCAGGTATCCACCCGAAGTCCAATCCATACCTTTCAAGACGTGCTTCGTATGGTATCTCGTCTATAAAGTTCCAGTTCTTGTATATTCTGCTCTCGGATAGTTCCAACGGTTCACCTAACCATTTATGTTTGTATAGGTCAGGTCTATTCTTTTTATCATCTTCCATCTCTAGCCGAATAACATCAGGCATCATGTTATACTTCAAAGCTACGTCATAGTTTACGTTTATAACGATAGTGTTAGGTCTACCCTCTATTACAAGACGATTATGTACAGGGTCAGCTTCTTCAAGCCTATTGTATGTGTAGACAATCTGTGAACCTTCTTTACGCACTGTTGGGGTTAGTATCTCAAGTGATGAGGTAGTAATAGTCTGAGCTTCCTCTACCCACGCTATATCCACACCCTCCGTTGATTTGATACTCTGCTCGTTTCTGTGTAAGCCTTTAAACAGAAAGTCAGAGCCATTGATTGAGTTGATAATCGACTTATCCGTTACTTTAAAATCAGTTAGGTTGTACTGTCTGATTAAATCACTTAGCAGTTGATGTGATGAGTCTGCAATACTGTTCTGCATTTCACGACAACAAAGGACACGAATTTTTTTCTGTCGTGCCCTAATGAGCAGTATACGTGCTACTGTGTGTGATTTGAGTGAGAAGCGACCACCGTGTACCGATGCCTCACGCCAGTCAGTATCAAGAAGTCTTTTGAACTCCGTCGGGATTAGCATTTCCATTATCTATAATTTTTACTAGTAGTTGTTGTAAGTTTTCACCTGCTTCAACTTCTGAGTCTTGTTTAGGATTACCCTCTGCCATTTTCCATATAACTTCTTTAGGTATACCTTCCATAAACTCAATACGTTCATCGTCAGTAAGTTTAGTAAGAAAATCCCTACAGTACTCTTTCAAAGTAATTCCCTTTGGTCTACCTGCTAAATTACCAGACTGACCCTTTTTAAATACATGAGGTTGTAATTGAGGTGGTACTTTACTGATATCTTGTTGATTATCAGCTTTATCCGTTTTTTCGTCAGTTTTCTTTCTACTTGCCATAGTTTCTTATTTTACTTTTTGCTTGTGCAAGGTTTAACAAGTTTCCATAAAGTGGTCCTGCTAAATGTTCTGCAAGTCTATCTAGTACCCACTCTGTTAGTTTTCCCATAGTTCTTGCTTTGACAAATTGATACTGCTCTCCGTATGCTTCCAGTTCTTGAGATAGTCTAAACTCTACATCGGTTAAATACTTACTCCACCACTCGTCTGGTGTATCTCCCTGCTGTTTAGAATGGACACTCTCATGGTAAATCAAATCCTCAGTTAGTTTCAGTTTGTATGGGTTGTAAATGGTATCTCCATAGCAGAAAGTTACAGTGGTACTCTTTTCTACATCGGGGATAGCTTTAAGTATCTCTTGGTAGTTTGGGGGAAAGTCCTCTTTGTATTTTTCATCACTCATAGTTTGTTGTAGAAGATGAGAGTCCCTACCGTGTGCTTCCGTGACTCTGGTTTCTTCTCACACTCTTTACAAAATAAGTCGTTACCCTTAACTGGTTTCTTGCAAGCGTAACACTTTCTCTTCTTTTTAATAATATCACATTTCATACCTCTTATCTAACCCTATGGGATAGCCGTTATGTCTTAGTTGTGGCTTCCTACCGTTCAAATAGGGTACGTGCCAAGGGCAACACTCTCTTTTATATCCTGCGTCTAACTCATGTTGAACCTCAATGAACCTAATGTTGCACCCTTGCTCTACGCATGTGTGTACGATTGAAAACTTTTGCTTGATGTGTATCGTAACAGTTTTCACAAGCAAGGGACTATAGGTGTAATCTCATAGGTATATTGTGCTACCTATACCCTATACGTGTCAATACAAAAGCCCACTGTACATGTGGACTTCGGCACTGACGGCTCACAGTCACAACTCGATCCTCGAGGTCAAAAAGTTCCTAAAAAATGAAAAGGTGACGTATGACGTATAAATAGGCACCTCCACTCCTATATATACGTATTATGTATATTTTTATATATATATAATAATAAATAAAAGTAATGTCATATGTCACCCTATAAAAAGAAAACGGCTCAACTGGGCGACAAAAACAGGGTGACGTGTTGTTTTGCACACGTCACCCTACATGTCACCATCTTCACCATTTTAAGCCATATTTTACAATAATATGTCACCTGTGATATTTTCAAAGTATTACTAAATACAGAAAAAGTGACGTTACTTTTGCTAACGTCACCTTTCATGTGTCACCTTTTTGTATAAAATTACCACTCCTCCTCCCCACTAATATTTTTACTTCTGATGTATGTTTTTGTACCTGTATCTTCCCATTCAAAACCATCAGCAAGTCGAAGCCCACACCATTTCCTAGTCTTACTTGTTCGTGTAGGTCTAATCCTTGAAAACCGTACAAGCGGTTGTGAAGCCAACATTTTTCCAAACCTTTGAGGAGTCATTACCATACCCTTCGTACCTCCTATAAACTCCTCATACGCATCAAATAGTACTTTAGTGTCAATCAGCTCATCATCCCCTGCTGGCTCAAAGTACGTATCCAAGAACTCTGCAACCGTATCACTCTGAGCTTTATACTGTTCAATATACTCATCATGTCCCTCTATCATTGTAAATCCATTCATTTTCTGTATATCCTTCAACCCTTGTATCATTCTATTAAGGATGCCGCTTGATTCCTCTTTCATTAACTCAAATATATTGTTGACACTCGTACCATCATCATAAAAGGATCGTGTGAACGGTATAAAAAGTAACCTCCTATACATACCATGCTCTGAACTCATTGGGAGTGTGTTCGCAGTCAGTACACACTTAACGGTATTATCAACCAACAACACTCCATTCACTCCCTTACGCTCTACCCGTGTTTTTCTACCTGTGATTAAATTACCCAACGTATTACCAAGGTCATTACGTTTTACATCAACCTCATCAAACCAACAAAGTGACTTACCAACAAAATCACTACCTGCAAACCTGAAACTATCCCCAGCAAGTTCTGTAAGTCGCTTCTGTGTTGTGCAATCCCCTAGGACATGTGACCACACATCAAGGAGGGTACTCTTTCCACTTCCGGGCTTTCCTATTATTGTTAGCATTTTTCCATACTTCACCTCGTTCGTAAGGACTACTCCACTATATTGGTCAAGGACACGTATCTGGTCTTTTTTGAGTTGTACATCAGTGTCAAGGAATTTATCATATATAGGACACACCGCAGTTGCATCATACGAAACAGTACTTACTCGACGACTCAGACGAGTAGGTGTATGTTCTTCAAACACATCAGTCTTCAAATTCACCCAACCATTATTTGCATGGAACCAGTCACTATCCTTATCAAAGTCATCATACGTGTTACCTCTATCAGTATAGACAGCCCGATAGCGAGCAAGACAGTTACGGGCGAACGCCTCCGTAGCGACATCCTTTAACCCCTCATGGATGAGTAAGGAGAGTACATACTCACGAGCGGTACTTGCTGACACCTCGTTATAGATACCTGTAGTGTCATCATACTGCCAGTACACCTTCTCCTCTCCTATTTCATACCTTAAGAACGGATGTATATGTGCGAAGTAGTCGTGAAAGGTGTCTATGTACTCTTGACGTTTAATTTTCAATACCTTCACCCAATCTTTATCACCCCAGTCATTTGCTTGTAGATGTTTCAGATACCGAGTACGGTAAGGAAGAAATGGGTCTATATCTACAATACTATTTAATCCTACCGCTTCTAACTCTTTATTAAGTGACTCTACTGAGGACATATTGATAATGAGATTATTACTATACCACATAGCATAGCATATTTCTTAATGGAATCTTAATGAAGAACTTGCATAAGGGGATAACTTTTGTTTGTAAAACTTGCGTAGATGCTATAGTATGTAAATATGAACAAAACAGTAGAAAAGATACCTGAGTATCTACGTATAAAACGCAACGAAATCATGTGGTCATTATCATTACAGCAGGAATACGATCCTGAACAAATACGGAAAGTTTTTAATTTCAAACACCTGTCAACCGTGACTCGGATACTTGCGTCACGACCTAAAGAGTGGAAATCACCATGGGTCAAGCAATAACATTGAGTACTGCACTGAATATATTCAGCGAGAATACCGAGGATATTAAGTCGGCATTACTTGAAAACATCCACAACACGATAGTAGAAGTGAAGAAAGAACATGCTTTTGTTACTGAGTATATCAATAAACTCCATGAAGAAGTGTGGCAATCGTGCATACAGTACCAGATACAGGAACGAACACAGCACATGCAATTAGCCTTAAAAAGGATAATCGCCAGACAACAACAAGCACTTACTCCAAACAGTGGATACATCACCGACGAACATATCGAGCGAGCAAAGGAGTTTCCTATACAGGAACTATATGAAGGTAAGCTACGACGAGCAGGTAAGAACTTACTAGGTACATGTCCGTTTCATTCTGAAAAAACAGCAAGTTTCTACATCACACCACAAAACAAGTTTAAGTGTTTCGGCTGTGGTGCCTATGGTGACAGCATAGAGTTTTACAAGCGGTTGAACAATCTTACAAGCAAGGATTTTATTAAGATAATACGAGCGTTGCAGGGGTAAAACAAAAGGGAAGTTATCCCCACACCAACCAAGCAAATGTTAGCTATGGTTGCTATACTACAGATAGCCTTCAGTATGGCTTAAAACTACAATGGTTAATAATTACTAAAAAAATACTATGTACAATACAAAGAAAGTAGAAGAGGCACTTGTCGTTATGGAAACGAAGATGCCGACGCAGATTGTAGACCAAACTACCTATGATGAAGCAGTTGCATTCGGTAAACAGGTTTCAAAAATGGAAAAGTTTATAGAAGGAGAAGAAAAGAAAATTACCGCACCACTGAACGAATCACTGAAAGCAGTACGTTCACTTTTTAAACCATACAAGGAAAAATGTGCCACCGTTAAAAATACCGTTAAGTCATATATGGTTGCATACCTAGCGGAAGAAACGAAAAAACAACGAGAACAGGAAGCTAAAGACCTCGCACGATTGGAACGTGGAACAATTAAAGAAGATACGGTTGTGAAAAAAATGCTAACTCGTGAGCTAGAAAAGACTACTACTACAGGAACCACCACAAAGATTTTAGTTATTAAAGGTTTTGACTTGAGTAAAGTGCCAGTAGAATACTTACTCCTCAATGAGTCAAAAGTAAAAGCAGACTATCGAGAAGGAAAAGAAATAGCTGGTGTTGAATTAGAATACGAAGTACGAGCACGACTGTAGTATGTATTGCATACTTCCTAACCCACGCTACGATAATAAGCGAGTTATCTCGTGGAGTGATATTGTTGCAATCGAAAATGGTACCTATCCAAAGTCAATACCCCCTTCACGAAAAATGCTTTTTGGTACGTACATTCATAATTTAATTGAACAAAATAAACTACCGATATGTGTCCCGAAAGGAGTACACCACGAATTTAAAGTACAATACAAACGATTTGTTGGAACAATAGATAGCTGTGATGATGATACGATTATTGACTACAAAACCGCAACAAAGCACTGGTCAAGAATTAAAGCAGAGAGTCACGAGCAGTTAGTATACTATGGGTATCTACGCTTTAAGAATACAGGAATTCTACCGAAACGGTATAAAATCGTTTCACTAGAAACAGGGTTAAACGAAGATGATGAGCTTGTCATTATTGGCGAACCACGTATTCACATAAAAGAAATTACACTTACAGACCTGCTTCGAGTAAAGGCTCGTGCTGACAAGGCATTACTACAACTTAAAAATGCGTCTTCGGATGACGCCATAAAAGCAACGGTTATTAAATAAGACAATATAATAATATGTCTACAGAACTTACAGCAGAGCAATTAGCTCAGCTAAAAGCTAATTCAGGAGGTGATACTATTGCCTCTACCTCATTACCAGTACTTAATCGAGTGCAACTTAATGGAGAAGTTCAGCGTGAGGAAGATGCCAAAGGAAACGAAAAACGTGTCGCTCCATATTGGAGGAAGTCAGTTTTCGTTGGTAAAGACCAAGACGCTATACCAGAAAAAGAGAACCTTGGTACTAAAATCGAAGTACGCCTCGTTAAAATACGTCGCAAGCAAGTAGCCCGTGATGATCGTGGAGCTACAGTCCTCTCTACTAGCCAGTACAGCGACTACAATCAAATAGTATCTGTATACAAAGAGGGTAAGAAGGTAGCAGTTATGCCAGCTAATGAAATATATAGCACATTTACAGACCTTAAACCACGAACACAGATGGAAGTGTATGCCATCATGCCAGATGGTGAGCGAGTACTCTTTATTTTTAAAGGTACTGCAATCAACGCTGGAAAACGACCAGAAGGAAAACCGTCATTTAAGCAGTATGTTTCTGCCCTCAATAAAGATGGTGGTATTGCTTTTTTCACTACTAAATTAGGTGGTGTATACGTTAAAGACGGGCTAGAGTTCAACGTGGTTACATTCGAGAAAGGACGAGAAACAACTACTGAAGAAAAATTAGAAATCCTTAACTGGCAGAATGAGTTGGATGAAGTCATGCGAAAATACGACGAGAACAATGCCCGTAAAGATATTCCTAGTACTGATACGGACAGTGTTGCACCGGAACTAACGGATGCAGACATGCCTAATTTTACAAGCGGAAGTACTGACGACGACACTTTTTAGTCGCTGGTATGCCCTGTCCCCATAAAGGGACAGGTACATGTCTACGACCTTGCGCCCATATCAACATAGTTCACTTACGGCAATCGTAAACGACTTTCAATTACAAGGACACTCTATAGCATGTCTTGCGACAGGTAGTGGAAAATCACATATTATTGCAGAACTTGCAAACCTTTCTAAAAAACCATTGCTTATATTTGTACCTTCAAAAGAATTGCTTACACAAAATTATTTAAAACTTGTAGACGCCTTGGGTTCAGATGAAGAAGTTGGTATTTATTCCGCATCCGCAAACCAGAAAGTTATTAAACGTATTACTCTTGCGACAATACTTTCTGTATATAAAAAACCTGAACTATTTACACAGTTTAACACCGTGATTATAGATGAATGTGACACACTCGATCCTACCTCAGACATGACCTTGTACACTAAGTTTCTTGGTGCGATACACGTACAGAAGGTTGTGGGTTTAACCGCTACGCCATACCGACAAGTACAATCCTATTCACAAGACCGTGAGCTAGTTACCAGTATCAAAGTCTTACCAAGAATATGGGGGAAACGTAAGTCGGCTTTTTGGAAGCGGATAATTACCAACGTCACTACTCGCCAACTTATAGATGCAGGATACTTACATCCTATTACCTACTTCAACAACACAAAAGTTAAACACCAGAGTATACCGCTCAATAAAACTGCATCTGACTTCAACTTAAAGGCATACGAGGAGTTGATACTGCCTGATGAGGAAAACATATTAGAAACTATAACCAGACTTATGAAGGTGTCACATACGGTACTAGTGTTTTGTCTATCAGTTGAGCAAGCAGAACGGTTTTCAAAGGTAATAAAAAATAGTGCGATTGTGTCTGCTACGACACCCAAAAAAGAACGTAATACGATAATAGAAAAGTTTAAGAAGGGAGAAATTAAAACTGTATTTAATGTGCAGTGCTTGACCGTTGGATTTGACCACCCTCGCCTTGACGGTATTGTACTCATCCGTCCGACTCGCTCACTCCGTCTATATGTGCAGATGGTAGGACGCCTTATGCGTAATCACCCCGATAAAAAGATTGCTCGCTTGGTAGACTTTAGTGGCACATACAGTGTCTTAGGTAAGGCTGAGGACATTCATGTAAGCGTTCGAGATGGCATGTGGGAGTTATTGAGTAATAAAAATGGTGTTGAGAAACGTTGGCATGCACGCACATTATACGTGCAAAAAATTGATGAAGCTTGAAAAGAAAATAACCGCAGAATTGATGCGTGACAATCGCCTACCAGAAGGGTGTTGGGAAGCAAAGCGCACTACAGGAAAATCTATACCGTTTTCTGCGTTCGCTGACCACCAGATAAACAATTTGCTTAAAGCAAAAAAACAGGTTCTTAACATTAAGATACGAGATATAGGAGTTGCCCGTAAAGAGTTCGATGGAATTACCTTTAAAAAATCTCCTGCATGGTGTATCTGTTGTTATCCGAGTAATACTGTAAAGTGTGGATACACTGCATATGCTATTGATATTCTTGACTGGTATAACGAACGACGAACGTGTGGACGGCAATCACTTACAGAAAAACAGGCACAAAATATAGGGTTTGAGATATGATGTTGTCTGTGGATAACTTCATAGACAACGCAAGCTAAGGTTGCTAGTATATGTACATAACCAAAACAAACATATGCAAATACAAATCACCGAAGTAGAAACAATAATGAACTGGAGCGATCTAAAAAAAGAAGTGTGGGTACATTACATCGCAACAATCCACCGTGAGAATGGTAGAAGTGAGGAAGCAGGTAAGGTATTAGTAGGAGAGACAATAACTATTGAATAGATATGAATATCAAAAAACACAACACCTCATACACTCGCCTAGGCGACTTCGCACCAAAGGTCACCAGTCGTAATAAGACACTTATAGCGTTGGGGATGGTCGCAGTAGTGACGATAGGCGTGCTGGTCGTGATAGGGATAGGGGAGAGTATTATAAATAATTATTTAATAACAATATAAGTATGAAATATATATTTTATTTTATCGTGATACTGCTAGGTCTTTCTCTTGTTGGAATGGGAATTAGAATTTTATTCTTTCCCGTAAACACAGCAACAAAAATGATTGATATGGCATATGACGCACAGGATAAAGTGCTAGATGCAGATAATGCTATATACAACTACGAGTGGTTCAAACAAAAGTATCAAGACATTGAAGCAACTAAAAAACAATTCAAAAATGCAGAAACTTCGTACAGTTCATTTAAGAATTCATTAGGAGAGCGAAGTACTTGGACGTTTGAAGATAAAACAGAAGATGCAAGATTAAGAACGGTTTCCCTAGGTTTACAAAATCACTTAGAGTCACAAATTGCAGACTATAATGCACGAGCTTCAATGGCTACTCGAAACATTTTTGAAGATAGTGTTTTACCAAATTATATTGACGCATTAACATTCATTAAACAATAAATAGTATGAAAAAAATACTCATAGGTATAGTCGCACTCGTAGTGATAGCTATAACAGGACTTTCTTTTGGAGGAGAAAAAGTAACCGCATGTGGTTTTTGGACACCATGTGAAGGCAGTAATGTTGACGACTCTGTTACCGAGAACACACAGCGAAAAGGGGCAATAATCACTGAAAAAGCACAGAGAGCACTTATGCAAGCAGTACCAGTCCCAGAGGTAACAACCTCAGAAGAGCGTAAAAACTTAGTGAGACGTCTGGAAATATTTAATAGTGAAAACAAAATAAGCTATATCTACCTAATCAATTACGGAAAAGTGATGGCATTCTATAGCGTTAAAGGCAAAGTAAGTTCTGTAAATTCATACCTTACGACATCTGTGCAACTCGTTGATAGGTATGGAAACGATTGTGGAGCGACTGATTATAGTTCTACATATAATAGAGACTGCTATACCGTTGACTCTCCAGACCTTGATGGTTCATACGGGGAAAACCCAGAAGCTATATTTTTCTTCACAACAGAGGATGCCTATGTTGAATGGAAAGGAGATTATATGATGAGTGACCAACCTCTTAAACTCACAACACAACCAGAGCTTGTTAGAGAAATAAAATAACTATGGCAACCACCACAGCAATCCTCATAACCGCCTCAGTCCTTCCTAACGTAGCTAACACAGCTACTTGTGGGAGATAATATTTATTAGTAGTAATTTAATATAATTTATGAACACAGCATACAGACACGGAGAGATTTGCTTTTTAAAAATAGCAAAACTCCCTAAAGGATTACAGAAAGAAAAAACAAATGTATTAGCTTCTGGCTCACATGGCAACTCGCATACTTTTAACAACGGAAAATTATACCTCAAAAAAGAAGATGAGTTTGTACTTGGCTACTTCGTTGCAAAAGATACTTCACTTATTCATCCAGAACACTCTCCAAAAATTGGAGACGCAAAACTCCCTAATGGTGTGTATCAGCTACGAAAACAACACGAGCACACACCTGAGGGTCTTATTCCTGTAATAGATTAGCACTCCTCATTAAAATAAAAACCATGCCAAAATATATTGAAAAGCTTACACCAAGTCAAGAAAAACAAATGTCTATCTACCGAGATATGTGGATAGAAAAAGGTTTACAAACAGGAGTAACAGACTGGGAAACATTTGATAAGTTCATGCCAGTGTGTTACGAAAAAGCTGGTATAGCTTATCCGAAGAACGTTGTCAGAGTTTCGTCTCCTTTAGTTGGAGGACTAGCATCAGCAATTGCAGAAGCAATTTTAAGAAAAAAACGTGGTGCCGTTCGTGATGCCGTTGGTGATGCCGTTCGTGGTGCCGTTGATGGTGCCGTTCGTGATGCCGTTGGTGGTGCCGTTGATGGTGCCGTTCGTGATGCCGTTGGTGGTGCCGTTGGTGGTGCCGTTCGTGATGCCGTTGATGGTGCCGTTCGTGATGCCGTTAGTGGTGCCGTTGGTGATGCCGTTGGTGGTGCCGTTGGTGATGCCGTTCGTGATGCCGTTGGTGATGCCGTTGATGGTGCCGTTCGTGGTGCCGTTAGTGATGCCGTTGGTGGTGCCGTTGGTGATGCCGTTGATGGTGCCGTTCGTGATGCCGTTAGTGGTGCCGTTAGTGGTGCCGTTAGTGGTGCCGTTCGTGATGCCGTTCGTGGTGCCGTTAGTGGTGCCGTTAGTGGTGCCGTTCGTGGTGCCGTTGGTGATGCCGTTGGTGATGCCGTTGGTGGTGCCGTTGGTGATGCCGTTGGTGATGCCGTTCGTGATGCCGTTGGTGATGCCGTTGATGGTGCCGTTGATGGTGCCGTTGATGGTGCCGTTGGTGGTGCCGTTGGTGATGCCGTTCGTGATGCCGTTGGTGGTGCCGTTGATGGTGCCGTTCGTGGTGCCGTTAGTGATGCCGTTGGTGGTGCCGTTCGTGATGCCGTTGGTGATGCCGTTGGTGATGCCGTTGGTGATGCCGTTAGTGGTGCCGTTGGTGATGCCGTTAGTGGTGCCGTTAGTGGTGCCGTTCGAATTATCAAAAAATTAGGTTTACAAATATCTTGGCATTATTGGTTGGGTGGTCAATTTTGGGTTGGTGGTTGGTATTGGAGTGTTGCTTTTGTTAATTTCTTTTTTGATGTCTGCAAACTAAAATTATCAAAAGATATTATGGAACGAGCTGAGGCTTATCGAAAAGTGAGTGAGTCTGTTAACTATATTTGGGCTAATAGAGACTTTGTTATGGTATGCGCAAGACCAGTTAAAATAAACAGAGATGAACGTGGAAGATTACACTCAGAAACTGAAAAATCAATTGAATACCCTGACGGTTGGGGACTCTATCATCTTCACGGCGTATCTTTTCAAAAAGACTGGTGGACAAAAATAGTCGGTGATAAAATGTCACCATCTGAAATTTTTGCCATCGACAATCTCGAACATCGTCGCATTGCCTACGAGTACATGGATAAGACGAAGATGAAGAAGTTAAAAGACTTCAAAGTACTCGATGAACAAACAGATGAAAAAGGAAATCCAATGAAGATAATCTCCTTTACAGTTCAAAATATGAACAAACCTTTGAAATTCTACAACTGTTTTTGTCCGACGACGAAACGTGAGTACTTTATTGGAACTGACAAGGATACTTGTACGGAGGCTAAGAACGCAAGTTTTGGTTTATCAGAAGTTGAGTGGTTTAATGAATGGTAGTATGACCCACTCAACTCGACGCACCCTAATCCACCACAACCGCAATCCTCGTATCCTGCTCAGTCCTTCCTAACGTAGCTAACACAGCTACTTGTGGGAGATGATACTTAGTACTAGTGCATTGTTTACATAACCCATCGGCAGGTATATAATGTAAGTATGAAAAACATACATGCACAAGCATTAGGTTATATTAAAAGTAAAAAGAAGTCAGAAGCTTCAAGGGAAAACGGTAAAAAGGGTGGACGACCTAAGAAGCCGAAAGAGATACCACTAACACAGGGTAAGGTAGCACTAGTAGATGCTGAGGATTACGAAGAATTGATAAAACATAAATGGTATGCCCAAAAAAGTGCTGGAACATTTTATGCGATGCGTGCCTTACCCCGTGCACCAATAACACGTGAACAAAAGAGAACGAGTATGCATCTACAGATTATGAACACACCAAAAGGAATGCAAACAGACCACATAAATGGTCACGGTCTTGATAACCGTCGTTGTAATTTAAGAATATGTACAACAAAGGAAAATCAATGGAACACTAAAAAGCAATGTAATAATACTTCAGGATTCAAAGGTGTTTCTCTTGATAAATCTGCAAAAAAAGAAAAATGGAGGGCATTTATAAATGTTAGTGGTAAATCAATTAATCTTGGGTACCACAACACAGCAGAAGAAGCCTATAAAGCCTATTGCGAAGCATGTGTGAAGTACCATGGTGAATTTGCTAATTTTGGATAATAAATAATTATGACATGCAACTTACAACAACTACATAGTCAGCAAGTAGCAGACATCAAAAAAGCAATAGATATTGCCTATGCAGAGGGGAGAGAGGATGAGAGGGAGGAAATAGTTACTTTAATTAAGAACACAGAGGAATATATTTCTGTAAAAGATGAGTCCTCTCACCGATACCAGATACCTAGAAGTAAGAAAGAAGAATGGGACACGTTTTGTGAGATACCAGAGGATGATGAAGCATCATGGAATGTTCCCGATTGGGCAGAACAAATTGACGGAATGCCTGTAACCTCATTAAAAGAGTCATTGCTTAGATTACTAGACGGCTTTGCTCACCCGAAAGAGTGTAAGGAAAACGACCATGAATAAGAAAAACGAGTGTCAATTTTGTAAAAGCATACACTGTTTTAATCAGATATATCGTGATGAAGAACCAACGTACGATGAGGTGTACTGTGAAAAACACCACAAAGAGGCTGAGGACGAATGTAACAGGGTGCTTGGTAATGGCAAAGGTATATTTCGCACGTACCGCTCAAGTACGTGCAGGATTAGCAGAGGAAGCAGGTAAACAAAACCATGAAAACTAAACAACAAATCGAAGAAGCAATACGATCGGACACTATCAACGAAATACTTGAAGCTATATCAGGTATGGGAATAGGAGGAAAAGGAAGGTACCAAGATGGTTTCAGAGATGGTATTGCATTTGTAACAGGTGGTATTGAAGCATTATTAGAAGAAGATGTAGACCATGACTAAACACACAATTACCATATCCAAAGACGGCTGGGTATCACTCGAAACAGGACACCCCGATGCTGAAAACTATAATGGTAGTGCTCTCGGAAACATCGGAGTAGATGTTGAGATTTTCAAACCACCGTGTACAACTCCCCTCCCGTGAAGCAGTAGAACATTCCATAGAGCAGTCAATTATTGACAGTCATGTGGAGGCGGAGAGGGCAAGGATACTTGAAGACGTTGAATGTATAGCTGTTGCATCATCGCTAGAGTTCAAAGCTGGTTACAATGAGGCTAAAAAAGACATTATCAAAACAATTAAAGGTAAATAGTATGTCAGAGCCAATAATTATTAAACAAGACGCATTTTCAGCACAACGAGAAGTATCTTTTTTCTTGCGGTTACATCGTCATCTACCAGACCACTTTTGTGGTGACGGTGCGACGAGTAGTTGTAAATACAGAGATGATGGTAATGCTATCAATATGATGAATGAAAAAGTTGATGAGCTACAAAAAGACCCCACTTTTGTGGCAAAGGAAAAAGAAGTTACAGATGCGGTTGAAAAAAAGTGGAAAGAAATGGGCTGGTAATATTATTTATATGATTTGGTCACGACTCAAGAACTACAAATGCCCGAAGTGCAATGCACTTTTACAAGATAGTGGACAGCTTCACACATGCACTAAGTGTACGTTCTCAATCAACAAACAAAAGTTTGAAGAAATTATTACAGGTAAAAACAAAAAGTATGTTGAACCAAACAGGGCAGACTGGGAGTTTATTGAAAACTAACATGCTCCGAAAATTCCTCATCTGGGCAGGCTATCGTTCAAAATGTTGTTATTCAAAGACATGGCAGTGGAGTAGTAACAGGTGGTACTGTTGTAAGTGTGATAAGCGGTGTAATTAAAGACATGTATCCACCAGACTTAGAAACGTACCCCGAGTGGTTGAAGAAAATCCACGCAAGGTACATGAAGAAGAAACTGTGGCGGTATGCAAACTGGTATGATTATTTAAAAGATATTTTAGATGCAAGGAAAAAATGATTCAACCACCAACCCGTTATGGAAACTGGAATGCCCGCAATGTAGAGCTATACAACCAGTGTCACGAGAACCCTTACCGAGAAAAGTACTTACAAGCTATTAAAAAACACATGACCCGTAACCAAGAAATAATAAACAAGTTAGAACATGGAGGGAAAGACACCCTTACTGATGAGAATGTCCGCTACATCCAAGAGTGCTTTGAAGTGAGTGAGGAAGTAGAGGGGTATCCTGACATGTCACTGTATGTTGGAATTGCTTTTGCGTCGATTGTAACGGTGATGTTTATAGTAGGTATCGGTGTGGGTGCTGTAGTGTTTTAACTGTGCACAATCCCACACCCACGCAATAAAAATAAGGTATAATGAAGGGTAAGTGAAGTTCTTTAAAAACTGAATACTACATCCTCGCAAGTGCGATATGCACATTATTATTAAGAATATATTTATGAAACCAACAGTAGGAAGAATGGTGTATTACAAGGATCGAGGTTCAGCAGATGGAGTGTTTCCAAAAGTTGACCGAGCTGCGATAGTAACTGATGTTCGAGAAATTTCGGAGACTGATACATTAAGTGAGAAAAATATTTTTCAAGTACGACTTGCCGTAATGAATCCAGACGGTTTGTTTTTCTCAGCATGGCTTGAACAAGGACAGGAAGGTGGACAGTGGGACTGGATGCCTTTTCAGAAAGACCAGCAATTGCGAGCTGGCTATACTGAGACTGGCACGACTGGGACAGCAAAGGAGTAAACCAATAGCGGGTCGTATCCCGCTTGCGGGGATGTAGCGTCATAGACATGCAGGGGTAGGAGTCCAACTAGGACTCAATAATAACAACGAAGTTATGCTTGGTTAATTTGCAATAATGCCAAGCCTCTGGAACGAAAAAGGGAAGTACGGCGACTTCGTACGTCAGTTTCAATCTTCCCCTACCCCTGCATGTCTATGACAGATTAAGTGGTGCTGGGGGAATACCTACCACATATCGTTCTAGGAGAGTTGGAGTAAAACTAGTGTAGGAAGTACAGCATAATGCCGTCCAACGGCTTGCAGAGTAAGACGATACTCCCCACAACCACTCAATCAAATAGGTATAAAAAGAGTATAAAACATTCCCAATTATACCAATGGAGGCAACCATGCACATCCGCACCCTAGAAGCACTCATCCGCCAACTGTCAGCAGAGACTCCTATGGAGTTCGAGCTACAACTAGTCAATGGTCAACTCTATAAGGTCGTCACGCAAGAGTTATTGCAAAAACGTATCAATAAAATCTGGAAGAAAATAAGGAGGTCAGAATGGATACGGAAAAACGACAGGTGATAATTTCAATATGCTGTATTTGTCAGACAACTTTAGGATGTTACGACAGCGACAGGAAGAATGGTTTTCGTAAGAAATACTGTGGTAGCTGTACTGAGACAACTTGTCCTAGTCCTACCAAATCATTTTCACATGGATTTTGCGATTCTCACTTCGTAGGAGACTTACAACGACGAATCATGGAGCAACAAAAAGGAGTTTGATATGTTACACAGTCGGCAGAGGAACGAGGGACTTCCCACCACCAAGAAAATTGAGAACTGCCTTGGATGCGGTCAACCAATTGTGAGAGGGGGAAAAGAAATCAACGGTAAACATTTTTGTAATGAGGGCTGTTATAAGAAACTGTATAGCAGACCTAAACGCCAGTGGTGATCGTATCACTACACAAGGGAGCACCAACACAACGGTGCTCCTCATCATCTACATTATTAACTTCACACAATTTTCATACATGCCTAAAAAACACCTCCTAGTCCCCTCAGCTACTATCCACCAAATTAACCGCAAGCTCGTCATGCTCGAACGACAGCTAGAAAAAGACAAGTCACCACACGCCGAGAAAGTCAGTTTTATATTGAATTATATGGAGATTTTGATACGTACTGCTAAGGAGGAGTAATCCTTGACATGTCCGACGTAGACGTGTAGTATCGGTGATTATTATATAAATTACCGATATGAAGCATTGTAAAACCTGCACCTGTTTTCAAGAGAAACGACATACCTGTAAGTGGTGTGGTGCAAAGAAGTACGAGAGTGCTATGGAGTGTATCAAAGAAAGGTGGTGGAGTCGGTGGGAGTGTAAGGAAGAGTGTAGCTACATACGTGTGGAAAAGTAATACGCAATACAGGGCACTGTGGGGTATCATAGTGGGTATGAAGCATAAACATATTGTAGATATCGTTGCGCAGTGTCCAAAATGTAAAGCCGTAAAAGTCCCGAGGAAGGCATATCCTGGGCACTACTGGCAGTGTTGCCTTGTATTATTCCCTAATAAGAAGGAGGAGGTATGCGAGCTTTGTAGTATAAAGGAGTCGAAAACTAAGTTATGAGTAGATGTCCCATTTGTGATAGAGTTTTAATCAATCCGTATTGGAAAACGTGTGAACAAGCAAAATGCATGGAAGCATTAAGTAGAGCAAGAAGAAAAGTAAAACCACTAATTAAAAAGCCTATGAAGCCTAGTAAAAAACTACTCCCGTTACTCTTGTGGCAAGGACAGTCCCGAAGGTATATCTGCCAGTACCTACAAATATCAGACGATGAGTTAAACAACCTACTCAGGAACCGCCAGAATGACTTTCTTTTAACAGACCACTTTCAAGACCGATTGATAGAAGTAATTTAATAATGTATGAATAAAACAATTAAGGAAACAGCAGAAAAGATTGCAAACGATATTCGTGACGAGATAGTGCGTTTTAAGGATAGCAACGAACCTACACTTAACCTTGCAGAGTTTTTGTACCACCGTATTAAAGAAGTATACGAAAAAGGTAGAATAGATGAGTCAAAGGAACATGCAAATGATGAGATTGGTGACTTTAATGAAGCCTAACTGGTTCTTTTGGATAACGTGGATACTGGTACTCCTGTGGGCGTTCTTTGTGGGGGCGTCAGGGGTGTTGTGGGTGATTATTAAGGTGGGACAGTTTATAGTGAAGGTATAACAAAACAAACCGCCTTGTGAGCGGTTTACTTTGTTGGGTGGACTTTTATTATACACTATTTCCAGTACTCGGGAACGCCTGAACTGCACGAATCTGACTCCCTATTGAAACCAAACCACCTGTCATTGTAGTAGTTGTCTACTATATACCGTATGTTGAAGTAAGGGTCTTGTAATTGCTCCATACTCATTTCAGGGTGACTAGGAGCGTGGATTTGGCTCAAACAAAATGAAGGCTCTCTGACTCCGTTCTTCACTATGTTTGACTGTGTACAGCTCCACATCGACTCACAGTAGATAGTTTTGGCAACATCATCAGGGTTTACATCCTTCCCATCCGCATACTCATACAGGTAACGTATCCTGTTCTCTGTCTCCACAGTATCATGTGGTATGTCCTGTATCGCTTTCTGTATCCGTTGCTCTAGTTCTGTCACTTCCCCCTCACACTCTACACTTGCAAGTCCACAGAGGTCTGTAGTGCCCTCGTAGTCTGCATATACCTGTTGTACGTTCTGGTATGTACCAGTCCAAGGCTGTAATGCGAATCCGAGAATAAGCGCAATAGTCATTAGTGTCATTGTTGTTTTTGCCACAGCTAGCAAGTATTCTCGTTGCCGAGCTTGTTCTAGTTGTGACTGTCTTTTAGATTTGAAACGACCGTTTCTATGTCTTCTCATAATGTTGAGTTAATAGTAATTCAACGTGATGTACTTAAATTATAAGTCATCTAACACTTGAATACTCCCTATATATGGGGATAACTCACAAATATGGCTATAAACCTAGGGTATATGTGACACATTTTATGCCAGTAAATACCTTGAAAAGCAATAGAAACTGAATTAGTACTGTTATAACCAATAAGGTTTTTATCATTAGATTTTACCTAGCAACTTGCCTTCTGTGTCACTGGCAAAGTTCTTAACAAGGTATGCAATACCAGCTACCATGCCGATACGCAAACCCTCAACCCACGAGAACATAGCGAAATCAAATCCTGGGGTTTCCAGTATTTGAAGTACCCACGTTAAAACGGCTGATAAGACTGCAACCGCAAGACCTTTAACAAAGTCATTCGATTGTAGGATAAATAGTTTACTCATAGTATTAACCTTTATAAATAAAGCAGTACTCAGGCATGTGTTGCCTTATACTGTAAAGTTCCCTCGCTTTGGTAAGCGTGAAGTGATTATCAAATACCTTGCGGATAGAGTTGTTACTCCATAAACAAGTAACATGGTCGTATATCATAACGTGTCCTACCGTACCCCGTAGCCCCGTTCCAGTTGCGTAGAGTATCGTACAGCCCTTTACAGGGAACGGTATGCGCTTCCATTTAGGGCTTTTTAAGTAGTACTGTAAGGCGGTATTAGTACCTGTCATGATAGGCTCCCCGAATAAAGCGTTATCAATCCGAGAGATTGACTCCATGCAACCATACTCGTCTACGGCGATAGTGGATAAATCTTTATCCTTAAACAGTCGTGCCACGGTAACTCTCTGTTGGTTGTACGGTAGTGTCTTGAGGTACAGCTTGAGCCACGTGGGAATAGGATACCAGTTACCAGCTAGGTTCTTAGTGTGTTTTAGGTGTAGGTTGTAAAGAAACTGTATCATCGCTTTGAAAGGACATTTATAAATGTCATAAGTAGTTGTTTTAACCAGTTCATGTCTACCTTGGTACCACTCTCTAGGTAGTACTTAGCTTCCTCTTTTGAGATGTCGGTAAACATAAACGCTCCGTACATGTCCGAGTACTTATTAACTATATCACGATGTACCCAGTGGTAGCCACGCTGTCCTGCGTCTTTTCCGTATGAATTAACCAGTTTAAGATAGTCACCTTCCCATCCGATGTAGGTTATTGCATGCCCACCTCCTGTGCCTGTTGCTTTCTTGAGGTATACTTCCTTACTTGACCAGTCCCAAAGTACGCCTGATACCACAGCTCGCTTTTCTTTGCGGAATTTGTAGATTGAGGCACGAATTGTGTCATATACATCATAGTTTCCACTGACTTGTACGTAACTCTTTTTCTTATGTGCCAACGCTTTGAACTTCAACTCAGGTGACCAGTTCTTAATATCCCGTAGGAAGTCTGCATCTTTATCCTTTAGGCTAAATGGTGCTTGCTTCTCCTCAATGGCTCCCACCTTAACGTGTGCCTTCATAGCGTCACGTAGGTTCTGACCGTAGCCGTCTATGTCGCCTGATAGCTCCTTAGATACTGCAAACGAGTACTCAGGGCATAGTTTAACCCCCTCTTGCATTTCAGAAGCATAACAGCTTGCCATGGCACTGCAAAAATCTGACTCCTGTTGGTCTTTGATACCTAGTATATCAAGTGAGAACTTGTCTGGCAGGTCTTTGAGCTTCGGTAGGTCATACAGTGCACCGAGTTGGAAATCTCGACTGTCAGGAGGTAATCTATGAAGTGCATTTGGCATACTACTTATTTATTGAACTTTTAATCTCCTGTAACGTCACCTGTATCCCCACAAGCTGTGTTTCAAGTTTCATGAGTTGCAATTTTACTTCTTGGTTTTGTGCATCCAATTGTCTAATATTGTCTTTACTTTCAAGTGCAAGGGTTTCAGTAGAACTTATTTGTGCCTGTATACTTCCTATCCAAATACCATATCCAATAATTGAGGTTGCGATGAGCAAGGCTGTGGTTATGGTGATTTTTTTAGTGTCCATGAGGGCTTGATAATGTTAATAAAGTAGTCCGTGTTCCATGTTAATAAAAATCTATTCCTGATATTCCTGTGGTGTAGGTTGTTGCTGGTGCACCTCCTGAGTAGTCAAGTGGCGTGCCCGCATTGAAGAGCGTTGTTACTTCCGTACTATCTAATATACGGTCTTTCCACACCGTGAAATCGTCTAGTTTTCCATTAAAATCTAGTACATGCCCACTACTATCCCATCCCATTTCTACTGCTGTTGCAGTATCTTGAATTGATGTTGCACCTGTTCCATCATATTTAGTAAAATACCCCTGTCCTGTTCCATTTATATATAGGTAGCACTTACTATTATCTGCACCAGAAATATCACAAGTGATAACAACATGGGTATACGAGCCTTCTGTAAGGTTATAGGCATATTGTCCTGCCCAGTAGCCAGGGTACGAATATCCCGTTGGAAATAAAGCTAAATTAAAATTATCAGTTGAACGCTCGTCGTAGTACAGTATGTAAGAACGTGTGTTGTTTGCTCCGTTGGTATCTTTACTAAAGATACCTTCATATTCAGTACTGTCTGTTACAGGGTCAATCCAAAACGACATAGAAAAATCTCCCGTTAAATCTAATCCCGTTTGTGAAGCATCAGTAATTGAAAAATACTCATTTGAACCACTAAAAACCGAACAGTAAGCAGTCAAACACCCTGTAGAAGTAAATGTTACAGAACCATTGTTTGTTAAATCGTTATTGTTTGCGGTTGAGTCCGCACCGTCTTGAGCATCGAATGTCCAGTGGGCAGAATTACCAGTACCAAAGTCACCAGAGATAGTTGCCCCCAACACAAGGAGAGGATGAGCTAGTACAAGCAATAAAATTAAAAGTATTTTCTTTACCATAGTTCTGTTCTATTTTCGTGCCCATAATCTATTTGTTGCCTGTACACTTTTTCAGTAGTACTACCATTTTTATCTGTAAGTATCTCCGTTTTTTCATACACGACTGTATACCCTTTTCTTCCGTCAGGACTGACGTACGGAATTACGGTACGCTTTACACCGTCAGTTCCTATAACTTCTTTGCTTGTCATTTCACCTTTACTTATTGCAGTAGCTTGTTCAATAGCAATATCAGCATCAATTTTAGCCTCTAGTACATGCTTACTTTCAAGGATTGGCTCTTCCTTACCTGCTAGATATTCAGCTTCATTTTGATATGCTACATACAACCCTGTACCAACAAACCCAGTCAATGCTATAGTTATAGGTACTAGTAGTTTATTAAATAATATATTTTCTTCATGAATAGTCATAATTTTGATGATGAAACAAGCTACGCACTAAACAAATTTATATATTTTGTAGCTTTCATTATTGGCATAGGTTTTGCTACTTTCGTATTAATTGGATTTGTAAACTTCTTGTACATGGTGTATAAGTTTGTTTTTTAATCCGCATCATACCGTTGTCCTATAATAATCGTACTTGACGTTGCATCAGTTATCGGACCGACTTCGAGGTATATCTTTGAACCGTAAGTAAACGTACCGTTGGTTATTGTTTCCGTTACACCTGCGGTAGTACACGCTACAGCACTACTTGAAGCAGTACCATTTCCAATACGGTAGTACCATGTGCCTGTCGTTGTCTCACAGTAGCGAGCAAGGTGCGTGATAGGACTAAGCAGTGCTTTGTCGAGTACGATTGTTGAAGTTGCAAGTGGGTTACCTCCTAATGAAAGAATAGTAGACGATGATATTTTCAAAGTCTTTTGGTAGCGGTCTGAGGCACTACGCTCTGCGGTACCGTCATGGAAACGGATTGTAGAGCTTGCTTGTGTCGTGTTGATAGCTAGTTCACCTTCTGCATCTACGGTGGGGTTTGTAGAGCTTGGTATATCGAGGAAATCAAGTACTGCTAATCCTGCGGTGAAGTTCGCCGCTACACTCACCACAAACTGCGTCGCACTTGCAAAGAACTTCCCGACGATACCAAAGGCGGTTGCGGTTATGGCTTCAAAGGTTGAGCTTGCAGTCGTACTCGTCGCTACATAGTTCTGTGCTACAACCTGTCCTGCTACAGAGAGCTTAGAGTAGGGAGAAGTGGTGCCTATGCCGACGTTGCCAGTAGGGTTGAAAGACATGTTTCCACCTTGTGAAAATTGCATGAAATTGACCGCATTTATATTGTCTCGTAAATATAAATTGTTCGTACTGTCGTTGCGCATTTGCATACTCCATTGGTCGGCACCTGCGGTACGCCAAACAAAACTCCCGAAATTGGAGGTGCCTGCACGGTCATTCGCAAAAGTTGCAGTTCCCGAAGAGTCAAGAATAATTGAGGTGCCTTGTGATGTAATGGTTCCAGTAGTAGTTAAGTTGTCAGTAAATACTACTTCATCTGTTCCGAGTCCTGCCAATAACAAACTACTTGTGCTTGTGGTTCCTACACGCAACCCAACTGTAGTATTAGCACTATCAATGTTTGGAAAAATATCTAATGACGCTCCATGAAAAAAGTCACCGTCTAAAATCTTTAAGTCACCACCTGAGCCAACATGGAAGTCTGCACCTGACGCAGTTGCAACATCACAGTCACTTCCATCACAACCCCACGGTACCTCAAATCGTGACTGTAGAGCATTTGATGTATCAGATGTTTCTATGGATATATGTGCATGTCTATTGTCTGGGTATGATAAGTACTCGTGAGAAACAATTGCCGAGCGTGCCACAGGTGTTGTTGTTGTTGCGTCATACCACGTGATAGCTGGTTTTGCTGTATTAGTAGTCCATTTCAAACGGATTAAATCGCTCAAGTGAGATGGATATACCCACCCTTGATCTGTCTCTAATGAAATACGATTGTTCAGTCCTAATGTTAAAGCCTCTTTTGAAGTAGTTGTACCAATACTTAGTCCACCTGCAAATGTACTTGTAGAGGTATCATCCGTAGCCGTAAACCCTGTAGCGGTTATCAGTCCTACGTTACTAAGGGCATACCCTGCACCGTTGATAGCGGATGTCCAAGGGGTTTGGGAGCCTGCACTTGCCCACGTACTCGTACTTGTCGTATTCCACTCTGTACCAGTCCAGTAGAGGACATCGTACTGTGCGAGGGTGGTGGTGGAGACATCTGAAAGTTGCCCAAGTTGTAGTGAGTTCTCAGCCCAATAGGTATTCGTGGTGGTAGAAAAAGAGCCACTAGCACAGTCACTCCATGAGTTGTTACTGCCGTCAGTTAAAAGACATTTACCGTTTACAGGTGACTCTGCGAGCTGTACGGATACAAATGGGTCTGAAAACCCTGCTAAGGAAGGTTCTGCGTCTGTCTTGGTAAATGTAAGTCCATACGCTCCAAGCATGGTAGCAACTAGTATAATAAGTGGTAGTTTCATCATATATATTTTATCTCGAAATCTTTTCCGCTATATACGGCTGGTAATGCTTCACTAAAGGTTATAGTTTTCCCTGAAATAGTGTAGTTAGGTAATTGTGCGATTGTCTCACCGTTAATTGATATTCCCAATACTGCGAATATAGGCTGTGATACTGTGTAGGATAGGTTCACGCCGTCTAAATCCCCTACAGGTTGCTCTGTTTTTAGGATGTACTTAAACGCCTGTTGAATGCGTAGGTTTGAAACACCTCCACTGGTATTTTGTCCTATACGGATGAGTTTCTTATCTAGCTCTTCGTACTTTTTCTCAAGTTCCTCAATGTCCTCTACTATCTCTTTTGGGTCAAACTCTGTAGGCATCTTTGAGTTCATTTCTGCCATGTGGCTGTTCATCTTTTCAATATGTCCACGTATTTCTGCATCGTCATACCTTTCTATCATTGACTCCACATAGCCGATTAAAGCGGACAGTTCGTTGAGTTTTACATCAATAGCCTTTTCTGTGTCTGATACTTTCTCATCTATCGTAGCTCGCAAGGCTTGTTCTATCTCTTTCACCGTACCACCAAGGCGTGTATGCTCCCCGTACATCATTGAGTGCTTTTCATCTAGCTTAGTTTCCAGTGTTCTCTGTAGGTCACGAAGTAAGCCTATAAAGGTTTCTATGGTTTCTTTCACTTCTTGCTTAGTAGCGGATTGTGCAAGTGACTCATCTACGAGTTGATAAAACTGTTCTGTAAATCCTTTTGGCATATACTTATTATAGTTTATTTTTTGGTTATACACATGTATGTATTGACGTTTTTTGATTTGCGTGTAGTGTTTTGGTATATGACATTCATTTTACTTGTCGGGGTTAAGATATTTGTAGGCATTATTTTGTCTTGTCTTGCTTTTGGTCTTCTGGTGTCTGTTCTGTGCCAAATAAATCAGTAAGTAACTCAATAACTACTCCCCTAGTTGGTGCATCTAACCGTTGCAATTTTTCACCAAGCATTTTTTCTGCCAATTGTTTTGCTTGTCCTGTTCTAGCTACAACATTCCCTATAACCTCTTTAGGGATAAGAGAACGTATAATTTGTACACCTGTGTCACCTGCTCCTATTTGGAACTTTGTAGCACCACCTGAAAGCTGTCTGCCAGCTTCCGTTGCAAGTACGTCAATACCTATTTCTTTTTCTAGCTCCTCTACAGCTTCTCGTGATAAATCTTTATTTGCATTAAATAGTCGTGCAATTCTTTGACTTGTCTCTCGTATACCTTGACGTGAGTCTACTGAACCACGTACTTTTAAGATAGAGTCTAGCTCGTCTATTAAGTCCATTTTATTTGCAAACTTTTCGTTTGCTTCTTTTATTGTCGGAACTTCATCTCCTACAAAATTTCGTATGTTTCTACGCACAGAGTCAACAATTCTATCTAAGTTAGCACTCTCTGTACCCCCTCTCCTAAATCTACTTACCTTAGTAGCTAGTTGATTAACCCCTTTAGCACTCCAGTCGCTCCATTCCTGAATGACGTTGTACATTTTACCAAGTTGCTTTTCTTCACCTTCTAAAAGTGGTGTATCTTTGAAAAGCACTTTACCATTTTTAAGTGTTGCATCAGCTTCATCTACTAACACAGAGTTTATTTTAGGTAAAAGATTATTCTTATCTAGTATTTTTGTAACCTGACTTGTAAGAGCTTCATATTCTGTACCAGCCTTTTGTTTTAAGTTTTTTACCCCTTGCCTTACTGATGTAGCAACTTCCCTTAAAATTGTATCACCTCCTTTAATTCCTTTTAGTGCCTCATCTGGGTTAGAAAAAGCCCTTTCAATAACGTCACTTCCAGCACCTGAAATACTACCTGCAAGACCTTTAAGTACATTTTTTCCATACGTAGCAACAGGGCTAAGTACTTTTGAAGCTCCTGGAATAAGTGCGTCAGTTATACCAGCTATTGCTGTTTCTTTTCCAACCTCTCCTTTTTGTGCAGTAGCCACAGTTCCTGATGTCAAACCTCTAGCAAGCATTTGACGTACCAAACCAAGTCCTCTAGTGGCTTTTACAACCTGTCCTCCTGGAATAGCATATTGAGCTACATCCCCAACAAATCCTCCAAACTTTTCCGCAGTACCTTTTCTCTCTAACATACTCGTTACTTCTTGCCCTCTTTTGCTCTCTGGGTCGTATATATCAGTGCCTAAATCCTCTTTTTTAACCCCTGTGATAGCTTCTACTGCTCTCCCTGCCGTTTGTTGTGCTATTTCTTGACCCAATACACCCATACCACGCAGTAAGCCACCTGCTGACTTTGCAAGACCTACACCAAAACCTTTGATACCTCCAACACCTTGTTCAACTGGTGCAGGTGTTGTAGTTGTTTTGCTTTTATACGCATTGTATACAGCTTCTATCTCTTGCTTGGATGCACCTTTGCTGTCTAATTCTTGCAGTATTTTTGTTAGTTGTTCTGGGGTCATATTATTGGTTTATTCCATATTTACTAAGAATGTCCATTGCCTCTTGAGGTACATCGTTTGATTGTTTCTTAAACTCAAATGTTCCCAAATCATAACCTAGTTGACTATATGTGTCCTCTATAATTTCAAGTGATTGTTCAATTTTCTTCATCGTATCTTCATGCAAAGCCATGACTTGTTCTGGTGTAGCTCTTGGGTTTGCAAGTGTCGCAGTGTAACGGTTAATGTCTGTATCAGTAAGTACCCCAACCTCTTTGAATACACCTCGTGCAAGTCCTGGCACTATTCTGTTTATCTCTGCCATTATCGCTACCACTTGAGGGTCGTATGGGTTCATTTCTCTAAGTCTACCAATAACTGGTCCAGTTTGGTCTAACTCATCGAGCATCCCTTTCAAGTTTTGTACACCTTGATATGCTATTTGTGCTTGTACTAAATCATCCGCCTGTGTTGCTGATAGTTTTTGTTTCTTGCCACTTTGAAGTTGCCCTGTGTCAATTCCTGCATTAGCAAGTTCAGTTAATATCTCACCTCGTTTTGTTGGTGTTAAGTCAAAATACCCTTTAGGATTTTGTAGTACTTCTCTGGCAAGTGGTGAAATCTTTTGTACAGCACTCGCACGAGTCACTAATTCTTTTTCATCTTGATATTTTTGTTTTAGTGTAGATTCTTCTTTTTTAACTGCGTCATCGTACCGTTTTTTAACATCTATTGTATTTGGAAGTCCCAACATAACTCGCCATGCATCATATTTAGGTATGTTTGATTTTGTTTCTTTATAACTTTCAAAAGAAGGCACAGAAACATTGTTACCATCATATGTGTATTCAACTTCATTTGGCGTTGGCTGATTAGCCCTACGTGCCGATGCTATCTGTTCAGCTTTCAACGCCCTATCCTGTGCCCCGATGTACTGACTACCGAGCTGTAGTGCTTCCTCTTTTGTCTTAGCACTAAAGATACTCTCTATCACCGAAGTAGGAGCACCGTCTAATTGTGCCTGTAAACCAAGGTCATAGATAGACTTCTTCTCTGCCTTCTGTGTGTCAATTTCATTCTGCCTATTCTGTGCAAGGGTTTCAAACTCTCGCTGTTCTGCTGTGGTAAATAGTTCTTTGTTTTCCGTGTAGTTGAACATTGCGGTTTTGAGTATCAAGTCCTGCTTTTCCATGTATGCTGATACAGCCCTGTCTGCAATAGCCTTAGCACTGTCATACCTGCCTTGTACACCCATTTGGATTATGGAAAGGTCGGCTTGTTTACGGATTGACTCACGCTCTACGTCCTCTAACTGGTCTTGCAGACCGCCTTGTAACATCCCCCGTGAGTTCTTTTCAAGTTTCTCTATTTGTCGTTGTAATCCCTGTTGTTCTACTAGTATCTTCTGATTTATGTCGTTTAATTCAGTTTGTACAGCATCTACGCCCCCTTTTTGTGCGTATGCTTCATTTGTAAGTCCTGTTTGTCCTTTAAGTTCAGCAAGTAGCGTCTGAATGTCTGTCCGTGAGGTATTAAAATTTGCTCTATCAATATTTGTTTGGTCTTGTACTTTCTTAGTGTACGCATCCTGTGTAGCCGTTATAGTACCCTGTAATCCTGCACCCTGCACAGGAACAGGTGGCGGTGTGAGCTTCATATCCCCTTGAGGGTTTAACTGTGTGGTGTTGAGTGTAGGAGCGTTCTTTTGCATCTCAAGAGCTTTCTTGTTTCCTTGTTTTGCAAATGCTCCAACTACGTCCTCTCTTGAAACGTCTGATATGTTTTTTGTACCTAGAGTAGCCATGTCTTATATTTATTATAGTATATTTAACGCTGTGCTGGTAGATGATATTTATTATCTACAGACAATTCTTCTATCTGTGTTTGTACTCCACGAAGTTCAATTTTGAACTGTATAAACTTTCCAATCTCGCCAAGGTTCTCTGATATAAATCCTTGCTCTGCATTATCATCACCATAGGTTATGGTTTTCCATTTCTTCCAGTTACGAAAAACAAACCTTGCCTTGTCTCCTGCTGTGTAGTAATCGTATGCTTCATCTATAGTCACGGTATACGTTCCTGCATCAAGAGAAATAGCTGTTATGTGTGCCACCATACCAGAACCACCACCTTGTAAGAACTCTACCTCATCACCAACGATTGCATCTGCAAAGTCAACCTGTGTCGTGGTAAATGTGGTTGTAGAAGCCCATGTAGCAAGCCATGTAGTAGTATCGATAACATCTCGCCTATCGTCTACTGTTCGATACTTAATGAGTATTTTATCTGTATCAGAAAGAAACTTTGAAAACTTAAGTGTAACGAGATTAAATGTATCAGTTACGTTTTGTGAGAATATCTTAGGAGTTATGAAGTAACCTCTGTTTTCAACTGCGCCTGTAACGGTTCCAAGATAATAAATACTAGACAATGCACTGTTATATGCACTACCTCCGTACAGTAAATCAGTACCATATTGAGGGTATCTAATATCACGTTCAATGGGTAAAATAGCAACAGAACGACTTGATGCTAAACTTTGTCCAAAGTCTGTATTAGGGAAAAAGACTAAACTTGTAGTACCGTCCGATTGTGAAGTTATATCTATTGCTGTCCCTGCTACTGCTAAAGTCTTTGTAAGAGCTAATTTTATGTGTGTTGCATCTACTTTAATCGTGAAGTACCGCTTGCCGTCAACAAGTGGTGCTGGTGAAGTCGCTGATACGGCATTGAAAATAACCTCTGTACCTGTTATTGGAGCAGATGTTACCGTTATTTGATTTGTTGACGTGTCTACGGAAGCAAGAGCAATAGATTGAATAGACACCAAAGAATTAGAAAGTGCATACCTATGGTACATAAATCCTAAAGCGGAATCATAACACCATATACCGTCTGCTTGATTTGTAAGTTTTTGAACATTTGCATCTGTAGATACGTTTATGTACAGAATATCCCCATTAGACTTTAGACAATTGTGATACATACTCACGTTTGTTTCATCAGAAATAACAATATCTGAATAAAAAACTGGTAGTGCATCAAGTTGAGTAAATCCTGAACCATTAAATCTTAATAGTTGCCCTTTACCTGTAAAACATACTATTGAGTCTTGATGAACACACACATCAAAGATAATGTTTGAATCTACTTCATAAGCAGATTGAGCCGAAGCACCATATCCATTCCAAACATAAAGAAATGCATGTCCCCCAAACCTATTCATTGTTGCTATGTATAGGTTTTGGTTGAAATAAGCAATCCCTGTTATATAAAAGTCTGCAAGGATTGTTAGTGTAACAGAAAGTGTTGGTGTTGCAGTAAGAGGGCTAGGATAGAGTTTAACTGTATTTACGTCGGCTATTGCAACCGAGGCAAGACTTACAAAGTTTTCTACAACATGCTGTGAGCCCACCGTAGCAGTTAAGGTTATGTTTGTATCAGTCCATGTATTAGGAGTTGGACTGTAATAATCAACATCACTATCTTGTGTTACAACTAAAAGCCCACCTGAAAAAATAGCATCAGATTGTAAATCTCCGCTTGGTACATCGGTATCACTATTTTGTACTGGTAACACTCCAAGTATTTTGTCCTCGTCGATATTAAATAACTGGTCATGTGTCACAGCAAGATACCCGTGGTCTTGACTGCGAACAAATGAAGCAACTTCATCAAAGTCAGCATCTTGTGCTGAACTTAATGCAGAACGTACTGAATAAGATAAGCGTAAATACCCTTTTTTATCAAACGTTATATTTCGTGTAACGGCAATATTCCCAAATAAATCAGACTCATTTGATTGTATAAATGTTTTAGTTTCTGCTGGTAGTTTTATCATACTGCTGTTAGGTCTACAGTTCCTGTAAATGTTCCTTTTGTGGTGGTCATTCTAAAGTTTTGAGTAGTTCGATTATTAAAGAACCTCATCTGACCTTCCTCTGTAGGGCTTTCCTGTGTTGCTTGGAAAAAGATGTCACGCACATTGATACGGTCTAGCACCGTACCTCGTAAGGCTTCACTCAGTACCTGAACACTCCCAACATCTAAAGGCATACTAAGTTGTTGTTGTGTCTTTTTTCGTTTCCACTCTGTCAACTCTTGTACCAAGTTTCTCATTTCCTCAAACTGTTTTTTTTCCTCTGGGGTCATATATGTTGTATTCTTCGCATTGTCATTACATTGTCCTTACCTCGCCCGTCTTTAGCCCTGCGTGCAAAGCGTGCTTCTATATCTCGTTCAAGTTTTGCAACCTCTAACGCTATCCTGTCATGGCTTGCAAGTCCGTGTATACGTGCATACTCACGAGCTGGGTGTAGGTAGAAGTATCTGTGGTAGAGTCCAGGGAATCCTGCCTTCTTTGTCGTGTCAGTTGAAGCAAAGTATGATGCTTCACGGTTTATCAATATCTTAATACCCTCTGCTAGGGTGTAGTCTGGTACAGGGTCTAAGTCAAGCCAATTCCCTGTTTTGTCGTATCTATAAGGGGTTCCTGCGACAGCTTGCCCATCTGTAAAGCTCTGCATACCTATATCACTCTGTACGTCTACAGGCTCTATCTCTACATATATTCCGTCTGGGTTCTTCACGTATACCTTAAAGATGTCCAGTGGTAGGTTTTGCCCTGCATCTGCGGTAAACGAACTTATTGCATATCTACGAGTTCCTGATGTTAGTGTCATCTTACGCTCTGGGAAGTCTGTGTGGTTTGTATCATCTACATTCCAACTACCATCTGCACGTAGTGCAATATCCATAAAAGAGTCCACAGCCATGTTTGCATCTGCTGTGAACGATTTGAGTTTTACTGTACTACCAGAAATATCACCGTATTCTTTGCCGATTTCTTTTTCATACATCTGGACGAGTCCTTTGTATGTACTTGTGTCTGAAAATTGTATGCTCAAAGTAGTGTATTAGATTGATAATTCAGTTATTTCCATATTCTTGCCCCCGTAAAGAGGCAAGGTATAGCGATAACTACACAACTATCCGACTGTAATGTCAAATACGAGCGGTTTAAGACTCGTTGGAGTCAAGTGTCCAATGTCTACTCGTGAGTAGAATGAACGACCAGACTTGTAGTTGGTGCTGTTGCCGTCCGAAGGTCCTGCTGGGAAGTCAATTGTGTGTGCACGACCATACGTACCTCGTAAGATACCAAGTCGCTCAACTTTCTTAACTCCTGCAAAGACGTGACCAGCAGTGTGGTCATTGCTCCAGTAGTGGTCTGCTCCAAGGTAGTGTAGACCTTCTACAGTTCCTTCCTTGAGAGCTTGGTCTGCGGTGTTGAAACCGTTAGCCTGTACAAAGGCTTCTAGGATTTCAAAGTCCGCCGCTCGCCAAATGAAACCGACACCGTTCATGTTCATTTGCATTTGACCGTTCCCTTCACGGATTTCACGTTTAACACCACGGATGATGTCATCAATGTTTGAAGCTGAAACGGTAATGTTTCCTGCTGAACCTCCGATTGAAGCGTTGTCAAAGTCAGTCCAACTTGCGTGTCGTGCAAGTACTGCGCTCTCAATGTACTCGTTTAGGAGTGCACCGATGCGGTCAAAGAGTTCTGCTGGCTTTGTCCAGTTAGACTGTGCAAGGTCTGCAAAGTCAACGAATACGCCAAGGTCACGACCTGTAGCGATGTCTAATGTCTCTGCGGTTTCAGCAAAGTCCTGCATTGCGTGTGCAGTGCCACGAGTCACCGTCTGAACAGATGGAGTCGTGGACATGTAAGATGATGATATAAGTTTCGTGTCGGTAATCGTTACATCACACATTTCTTTCCACGTTGTAGGGTGGTCTAGGCGGTCTTGGAGAACATCTTCGTAAAGCGTCTCATAAGTTATGGTATTAGCCATTTTATTGGTAATTTAGTGTTAATTACCAAAAGAAAATGTTTAGTCGTTGTAAAACTTCTTGCCACTTTTTGTATTTGATATCATGGCACGAGCAATCTTTACTCGGGTCTTTCTATCAGGCACTTGGTCTGCGGTTGGTGGTGTTCCTTTTGCTACCCAGTATTCAGGTGTGTTCTTGGCAGATGTGCGAGACTTATCACCTTTAATATCAGAGGTTGCTTCTAGGTTAGCTTTCTTAGTGCGATGCTTTTCGAGCTTCTCTTGGAAGTCCTCATCATCGACTAATGCGTCTATATCCACGTTCCACTTCTTAGCTGTCAAAAGAGCTAGTTCTACTTCTTCCTTGTCTGTTATTCCTGCACTTCGCAGAAATGCTTTCTCAAGTAGACCGTTTTTACTTTCTTCTGGTTTTGGTTTTTCTTCAATTTCAGTCTTCGTTTCCTTAGACTTACTCATCTTGGTCTTTAGACGTTTAGCAATTCCCTGATTTTTAAGCGCAAGAGCTTTCCAATCAGTTGTGTCGTTGCCGTCATCGTCTTTCTGTTCAACAATGTCGTCAATAACTACCTCGTCTAAGTTTATGTCATTTTCGTTCATGAAATGATAAGTTAGTACAATTTTGTGGATTGAGAACCGTATTAAAACTTTTTAAGGAAGCATAACCTTGTTCAATTTTGATAGCGAGATTGAGAACTCAAAGATACTAGTCGCCCTCTATAAACTCTGACATTATCACTGTCACAAGATACCCACTTTCACGTATGATTGTAAGTTCTGCCCAATCAAGACCATTGATAGCAAGGTCTGCTGTGTCCTCGTTCTTTTGTAGGTCAAGGTTTGCATCCACCGCCGCCAAAGTTATTGTTGCGCCAGCCGTACTTGAAGCATTGCGAACGTATACCTTTGCAACATCACCAATGTTTGGTACGTACTCAAATGTTGAGGTTGAGCTAAGTGACAGCGTAGTGTTCAAGTTTGGGGTTATATCCCAATATGTTGGTGCACCGTCAAAGTCACGAGCAGTTGTCGTGTATGTTGCTACAGATGTAGTTGTTGCAAGACGTCCACCATCAGTTGAACCAGCCTTATTGAACTGCCTATCAAGGTGTTCATTGCTCACTTGAGAGCCTACCACTATCTTCTCACCGTCCTCTGTGACTACGTTTACCTGATTTTGGTTGAAGTAGACAGCACCAGCGAGTACAAATACTCCAACTGAGAGAATGAGTGCTATAAAATTGTTATTCATCATGTTACTTTTAATGTTAATAATTACCTATAAGTCACTGTATACACACCCTTGAACCCAGCAGGCACTTCTATCTTTAGTCCTTTGGTAAAAGTGGTGTCGAACTGATAGGTACCGAAATCCTGATTTGTTGTAGTACTAAACTTAGCTAACACGGTAGCTGATGTTGTTGCTTCTGTGCTTGTTGCGTCGTAAATAACCAATGAAGGATACCCTGTAGCTACAGTGTTTTCCTCTGTGATAATCACTGAACCAAGTGAACCAGCCATAGTTTTAAGTGTCGTAACTGATGTACTTGACGCTGTTGTTGAAGTAACTTGTGCGGAATTGTAATCGTTACCAACAAGTGAGCTTGCAAACAGACTTTGTATTGAGCTTACAAAAGCAACACTGAGAACCACAACAAGCACCATAAGTGCTACTGTGCCGAGTGTATATTTTAATGCTTTCATACTATTTCTTTTTTCCCTTTTTAACTTCTTTCTTTACCTCTTTCTTTACCTCTTTTGGTTCCACTTGTTCAGCGTGTTTGTCCTTGAGAGATTTTAGTTTGTATTCTTTTAGACTCATGTTTGTATTGTTACTTATAATCTTATTGTAGTATATTTTTTTGCAATCTACTACAAACCTACTTGTTTTAATTCCTTTTTCTCTGACTGTGTTTCGTTTTTCACTTTCTGTAAGTCCCTCCATGCTTCTTGTAGTAGGTCTATTGCTATCCGTGAACCAGCAAGCATGTGTATGTCCGACCTGTCCTTAGGCTTTAGGAAAGCATCTAATAGAACGTCATACACTGCCTGTTGCATTACTACGTCATTGAGGAACCTGTTTATCTTTTCTTTGCGTGTGGTGTCCATACTATGCTTGTGGTGTCATCATTGTGGTTGGTGTAGGTGCTTGTGGTGCTTGCTGTGGAGCCGTAAGCTGTGGCGTGTCCATTGGTGCAAGAAGTGATTGGAAGTCTGTTTGGTTCATACCTGAGAACTCTAGTATATCTTGGAATGATTTGGCTAACGCAGGGATTTGCATAGCCTGTTGGAAGCCTTGAGGGTTGGTGAAGATGTACTGGAAGATAGAAAGGATTTTGTCTGATACGTTCGCAAGGTCTTTCTGTTTGTTGACTACGTTGATACCCATTTTTATTTCAACGTCGTCAAACTCGTCTTTGAGTATCTCTACCATTTGCTTGTTGCCTTTCTTGTTGAACAGCTCTTTAAATGTTCGTTTAAACTGGTCTTGTTCTTCTGTGGTCATCATTCCTTTACCACCTTTCACAGCGTTGAACATTGACTCCTTAATGCGCTTGTTTGCTTCGTTGGTTGCGAGCTGGTCACGTACCCATGACATCTCATCTGAGGTAAGAGAAGCTAGGAACTTCTGCCCTCCAAGTATCTCTTTGGTAATATCGGGAATAATAATCTCACGGTATAAGTGTTCAATGAACTTCGCACGTTGCCCTTTACGTCTATCGTGGAAGCCTCTACCTTGTGCTACGACACGCTCTTGACCTCTAAAGGTAGTACCAGAGTTAGCTTCTTTACCAAGTACAGGGTCATACGCTGAAGCGGTAAGCTGTGCATGTTCTAGCCACTCATCAGTTGCTTTATCCATAAGCTGAATGTTAGCAGGAGCGGCGGTTGGTACGTTGTAAATCCTTTTACCATCCTCAATGGTGGTAATCTCTAGGTTCTCCATGTTTTGCACCTTTTGACTTGTATACGAAGGGTCATCTGTGTACAGTGGTATTTTAGACGCTGACTCAAGTAGGTTCATCTTGTGAATTGCTAAGAAGTTAGTCCATATCTGACTTTGTATCAACGTTTCACCCTCACCCTGTCCTAACGCTCGCCCGTCTACTTTCTTTGAGGTATGGAAAAAGAGTGTACTTTCTACTGCTGGCTTACGATACAGAATAGCGTTCTCTTGTTTCTTGTTCTTGCCTGTGTAAAAAGCAACCACTTGTACTTGGTCGTACCACTTTTCCATATTGTCATTGTCTTTTAAGTAGTGTTCAGGTAGTGGACCTTGTACCATGTACACCTCTACAGTTTTGGAAGGTGTTTTATTCTTCTTACCATTCATTCCAGCAGGTTCACTTTCAAAGTCCGCTAGGGTAATTAGTTCGTCTATGGTGATGTTTGCACCGTTCTTGGTATTACCCCAGCCTTTCTTACTCATCTCTCGTAGTTTACTAGGTGAAAAATTGTGTTTAATACCAATAGCCCCTCCAAGTATGTTGGTCTGGTCACAAAAGGCTATCTTATTCAACTGAATGACATCAGGGCGTTTCTTGTTGGTCTTTTGTACTAATACACCTCCGTAATCAATATCACTCTCGGTTATTTCGTCTATAAGTTCGTCTACGTCATGTTCACGCACATAAATCTCATCGTGGTACTTCTTGATGAGGAATGAGAGAACCCTCCCTGCTTGCCCTTCGATAAAGAAGGTAACGTCTTTTACTTCGATGTCCTCTATCCAGTACGCAAGGTTGAGCATCGGAAGCATGATGTTCTTAAATGCTCGGAGAAAGTTGTTCTCGCCTGTGAAAAATATTCCATTCTTTAAGTGAAATATCATCTGTACATGAGTACGAAATGACCAAAACCAATTATCGCCAAGTTGTACCTCCTCGGTTTCAAACTCGGCTTCCTGTTTCTTTATGTATTGAAAAATGTCTGCACTCATATACCGTCAAATAGTAAGCTGATA
>Ga0209727_1000630_pt1 | contig 37262 bp, 54 predicted proteins | sample RifGroC1_FD_183995 | JGI IMG/M metagenome (GOLD analysis project Ga0209727, IMG submission 183995) | Groundwater microbial communities from Rifle, Colorado, USA - Groundwater C1 (SPAdes) (version 2) | ecosystem: Environmental > Aquatic > Deep subsurface > Groundwater | place: Rifle, Colorado...
CCATAGTATATCTGAAGGATTGAATCTAAAGGCAACAGATATACTATGGGAAGAGAATAAACTATTAATAACCACTTTGAAGAGAAAGGATCATCCAATTATTCCTATAATAATTTCAAAAGATTTGATAGATGAATTGAGAATACACATATGGAAGAATCCGGCAATTAATGGAAGAATATGGAAATATAGTAGGCAATATGCATGGAAGATGTTTAAATCTATTTGTAGAAAAGCTGAATTAAACCCAAAGTATAGTCCACATGCTGCAAGACACTTTCATGGAGTTATGATTTCTTCTATTACTAATGGAAATATGGTTGAAATTAAGAATAGGTTACGTCACTCCTCAATAAAATCATCTGAAATTTATGTGCATCTTTCTGAAAAAAGACAAAAAGAATTATCAGATAGTATTGTAGAATATTTAAAATAAATATGGTATAATATATAATATGAAATTAATTAAAAAAATAGAATCAAGAAGAGATAAAAGTGGTCATTTAAGAAAATGGGCTATTTTTAAATGTCCAGAATGTTTACAAGAAGTTGAAAGATTATTATATAATGGTAGAAAAGCACAATCTTGTGGTTGTATTTCTCATAAGTTACAAGCTGAAGCAATAAAAGGTGAGAATAATCCTTTTTATGGTAAACATCACACAAAGGAAACCAGACAAAAAATATCTATAGCTAATAAAGGGAATAGTTTTGGCAAAGGTAAAATAGTATCAAAAGAAAGTAGACAAAAAATATCTATAGCTAATAAAGGAAAAGAAGCATGGAATAAAGGAATGACATCTAAGGATGATAATAGAATCTTAAATGGTGAAAATAATCCAAATTGGCAAGGCGGTAAATCATTTGAAATATACCCTCAAGAATTCAAACAAATGAAGGAATACATATTAGAACGTGATAATTATACATGTCAATATCCAGGATGCACAGAAATACATGATAGACTTCATGTTCATCATATTGATTATAATAAGCAAAATAACAACTCAGAAAATTTAATTACTTTAGGAACATCTTGTCACACAAAAACAAATTATAATAGACAGTATTGGACAGAATTCTACCAAAACATAATAGAAAAGGAGTATATGAAATGAATGAAGAAACATTAGAAGCATTAAAAAAGTCAATTGTTAAGTGGGAGAGGATAGTAAAATCAACAAAAGAATTGGATTTGGGTAGTGTAAATTGTGCTTTATGTATTTTATTTAATGCTGATGGATGTGGGGGATGTCCAATATACAAGAAAACAAAGAAAAAGTATTGTAGGGATACACCACACACAGAATGGACAAAACATGTTATAGATGATAATTATTCTTCATCATATGTTGGTGATGGTTTGAGAAGAAAACCAGGATGCAGAGAATGTCTTAGATTAGTTAGAGAAGAATTAAACTTTTTAAAAAGTCTTTTACCAAAGGAGAACAAATGAATATAAAAAATGATGAAGGTGAAAGAATAATAATTAATGAAAAGGTAAATTTATATAATGTAGCAGAATGCATTGAAACAAGGCAAACAGTTAAAATAAATGGAAAAACAATGACAGTTAATGAGTTTAAAAAGAATAAAAATAGAGATCCAAAAGAAGGATATTGGAGCAGGAAAGCAAAATATGAAATAGGAGAAAATACTTATGGAATTGATTAGAAAATTACCTCCAATAAAAGATAAAAGTAGAATAAATTATTAATTTATTTCATTATCTATTACAATGTTAGCCCAAATAATAATATCTTTTATAATTCTTTCGGAGTTTACCCCTGTTATTGTATAGTCATTAAAAATCAATATTAATTCTTCTTGTAATGTATCAAACAGTTTAGACTTTATAGCTTGTTTGATTTCATTCTTTTTTATAATATCCATTTTATCCCCATAATTTTAAAATTGTTATAGAAAATACCAGCTACCTATCTAGGTTATAAAAGTCAACTACCAAAATTTAAAAAACTTATTTATTCCTTCTTATTTTTTACTGGAAAATTAAGCCACCCATTAGCTTCAAAGACATTAAATAAAGATAGGGCTAACACATTAATTGACTTCTCCTCTTCATCACCCATTGAGGGGAATAAGCTCATTTCCAATTCACCATCCACTACATGAAGAATTTCATGTATCAAAGTTATAAAAACATCCTCCAATGGCCTATTTTTATAATATATTCTTATAGTCCTATCCCATGAGTCAGTTTGCCCAAATAAGGAAGCTCTTTTTTCAGCGTCTACATCATTAGGTAATTCATGATACCCAATTGTGTACTGAATACCAAGGACATCAATAACTGTTGGTAATTCAGATATTTTGTAATTTTTTCCATGTTTAAACATTTAAGTACCCCCCTTATTTTTTATTTATGCATACTCCCCATATAGAAAACAATAAAAAAATAAAAAATAGCACACTCTGTTGGTATTCTTTAATGCTGAAGTTATATATTGTAAGAAATAAATCTGTAAATGTCCATAAATAGAATCCCCACAAAGGTTTATTCTTGATTAAGCATATTTTACCAATTAAAGATATTATAATTATACTCCATAATAGAAAGGACATTAGTATTTGCAAACCTCTTTTTTAATAACCACATCCATTGATTTAACCCCTGCTTTATGCCCAGTATTATATATTGTTATTGTATAACATAATAGTATAATTATTATAAGTAATATTTGCAGAAGAAACTTCACTATATCACATCCTTACTGGAAAATTCTCTATAGCAAAGTTACCTATCCCTACCGGAAAAGCGTCTTCTAAAGCTAACCAAGCTGAAAACTCTCCACAATTTATTACAATATCTTGCTCAAGTAATCTAAAAATGTCATGTTTTTTAACATCTCCTCTTTCTACTTCAACCCAATCACCATTCCTAAATACTTCACATTTACGCCATATTGTCATCCCACTACCTCCTTTATTTCTGAAAACTTACCATTATGAGTAACCAAAAATACTTTATCCGCATTTTCAGCAAATTCCTCCATTTGAGAAACTATTATGAATTGGATATTCAGTTTTTTACTTAAATCTTTAATCATCTTCATAGCATTTTCTATTCTTCCGTGCAAGAACTTCATTGGCTCGTCTAAAATAATAACATTACTTGATTTTGGGTTTTCTATTGACCACAAAACTACTCGTAATGCGAAAGAGGCTACATCAAGCACCCCACCCCCACAACTATCTTTAGGGTCAGTTTCTTCTCCTCTCAATTTAAGACTTATCTTAGCTTCAGGTTTGTTCCTCTTAATATCGAAGTCTATTACAAATTGGTAATCCTCCTCAAATACAGCTTGTAATGCTGTTGTAACCATGCTTTCTATATAATCTTTTAAATAAGATTGAGTATACTTACCTGCCTCAGCTACCAAAACTCTGGCTTTTTGAAGATCACTATTATATTGTTTTAATATATTATATTCTTTTTCTTTTATTTCTAAAGAATTTAATACTAGAGATGCTTCAGTTTTATAAGCAATGAATTTTGATTTAAGTTGTTCTATATTCATATATCCTCAATATCCTCAAGATTTTTGCATTTTCTACAAATTCTATTAATCTTTGGATCAATGCTTTCAAATAGCTCATCACATCTTAAACAATATACAATCTTATTTTGAGATACTTTTTTTGGTTTTCTACCCTGTGTTGGTGGAAAAGAAACTCTTTTCTTTACACCCAATTCAGCTTGTTCCAAAAAATTGTTCCAACTTAGATTAAATTGCTTACTTGCATGAGAGAAAGAGCAAATTTTATTTGGATTGTTATCATAATCTGATCTTGTTAGAAAGCAAGTCCCTGCCATAGTCTTTAAATTTTCTATAAAATCTGCAAAAGCTACAACATTAGTCCCCTGCAATTTCATATTTACTCCGAAAATTTCCAATAAACCAAATGGCAATTTTGACACATATGAACTTCCACTAAATCAACCCCCTGCCAAGTTTCTGTGATAGTAATAAGTGGTTTTCTGTATATAGCTTGTAACAATAAAGGTTTATGTCTGTTGAGTAAAATGCATACTAATTTTTTAAACATAAAATCCTCCTATATAAATCCAAAGCTTTCTTGTAACTTTTTATATCTTTCTTCAATATTAGAAGACAACAAAGCAACTTCTTTAGTTAATTTACTTATTTCCATCTCAGCTTCAATGAAATTATCTAAATTGTAATCCTTCTTCAATGTAGACAATAAAGCCTTTTTTTGCCCCTTACTTTCAGCCAAGTCCTCTTTGGCCTTTTCTATTTTTAGCTTAATTGCTTTAAGAGTTTTCTCAACTTCTCTTGTATCTATGGGCATGTCACATTCCTTTCTATATATTTTTGTGGGATAATTGTCATGAATCTTCTATGTATTACTTTTATATCTTCTCTACGTTCAAGAAAAGAATTAAGTAATCTATCTATATTCAATTTTTTAACTTCAACATCTATATTCAAACAATACTTTGTATTTAATTCTTCTAAAAAGTGTTCAATTCTTCTCATAGTATTTGTTACCGTATCAAGCATTTTAGGATTATGATATAAAGAAAAGCCAAAAGTCTTTTCATCCATATGATAAGTTTCCATAATCGAATCCACTCCTAATGTTGGATTTTGCACAGAATGGACAAAGAAATGAGGTATATACACACAATATCTAATAAGAATAGGGAATACTACCTTTTTAGGATTAAAATCCTTCTCTTGTGAATAATCATTTTCTATAATTATTTTTTCTTTATAATCTACAAGATATGGTTTATTAGTTATTGATGAATTCTTAGTTTCCATTTTCTATTTCCATTTTTTATAAAGGATAATTGCAGAAACTTGGTTTTGAAATAAATTAAATATAGCAGCCAACATTTTATAATTTTTGGTGGTAATTTTCTAATTAGTTTCAAGATTTTCCAATTCCTTAATTATTATAGTTTTAACACTATCTTCAGTTGTTTTCATCATCAATTCAAGATTTTTTCTAAAGTCAAGTGAGCTACCTATCTCATTGTTTTTTATGCTATCTATGAATTCTTGAAGTTTTTGGTTCTCTTTTTTATCCGTTCTTTCCAATGCTTCTGGTTTAAATACTACGTCAGCAGGTTTATACTCCAATTCTACCTTATTTAAAGAATATGTCAAGTCTTCCTGATTAATATCTAAAATATATACATGTGGTTTTAAATCAGCTTCAGCTATTGTTTTTCTTGATATTGTCCCACATCCCAAAATGGTTTGATCTTTATATTTATAAAATACGGGGGTATGGTTATCACCTGCAAGTATTACATCATATGAGTTATTTTTAAACAACTTATCACTTTGTAAAAAACCCTCTTGCCCAGGCCACTGAGGACGATCTATTATTGTTTTATGGATTAATAATATATTAAATTTGTCTTTGTTCTCTATTTTGGGGATGTCATCCCCCCAGGATGCACCGTATAAATGGACATCCTCTGATAAATTTATTTTAGCATCTACTTTTTGTATGAAACCCAAAAATCTCATTAATTTGAAAGCTGTCCTTTCCTCCGTGCGGAATCTTAAATCATGCTGACCCGCTACAGCTAAAAAATTCTTACTATTAATATTATATTTGTTAAATAAAGATATGTATGTCTCAAGGAGGTCGAAACTTGGGCGGGGGGTATCAAATAAATCACCAGCTTGAAGTATGTATTGGCAGTTTCTTTCTTTGAAAATTGTAAAAATTTGTTTAATTTTATTTAATTGAGTTTCAAAGAAAAAATCTTTCCTGTTCTCTGGTGTTGTATTTCTGATGTGCCAATCTGAACTGAGTAATAATTTCATAATTTAATTATACCACTGATTAATAAAATATCAAGTAATATCCCCTATCTAATATCAAAAGTTTGTATATTCTTCATTTTTCCATGTTTTATTATTAATAATAAATACTATGGTAGATTTACTATTTAAATTAAACATTTTTGCTAATTGTCTTGTGGTATAATTTCCTGATCTATATAAGTCTCTAATTTCATTAGCTATTTCTAATGTTACTTTGCAATGCCTTGTATTTCTCAAATTTTCACCGTTTGTAATCCATTGGCAATTTTCAGGACAGTAATTCCCATTATTTTCTTTCCTGTCTATGGTTAAAGAATCTTTATACCCATTATTCAATGCCCAATCTCTAAAATTAATGAACCCTTTTTCCTTATCTGCCCATTCAGGGCATATTGTTATTCCTCTTCCACCATAATTTAAATAGTCTTTGTTTTTTATATTTGAACATCTTTGTTTCATATGATTCCAAGTATTATACAATCTTGTTTTTTTCCAACCATGTTTATAATTCATTGTTTAGCCCCACATAAAGGGCATGTGCCAGATTCTTTTAGTATTTGTTGAAACTCTTTTTCCTCTATTTTAATATTATTTTCTAATTTTTCTATTTTTTTATAAAAATTATCCCAATTCTGTTTTAAATTATTTATTTTATTTAATACATCAGAGGTAGCTAAGTATTTAATAACATTATTTTCAATCTCCTGTAAAGGTTCACCATGTTTTAAAATTGCTTCTGGTGTCTCAATTCTGCTATCCAATTCTTTTATATTTGTTACTATTTTCTTCAAATCTCTCATTAAGGCTAAATTCGTATTATAATCCAACCATAATTGTTCCAAAGACTTAATCTCTTCTTCAAATCCGTCATACTTGTTCTCTATACTTGCTATAATAGCTTCTACCCTAACACCTTCAGTAACTATATAGGATAGCAATTTAACCTTATTTTCTATTGTTTTAACTTTACTGTCATATTCTACTATCTGATTTACTAAATTCTCAATTGAATCATAGTCTTTGAATTTTTCAAGACTTGCATTTAACTTATCTAAATCTTGCTTTTTTATCTCAAGTTCCTTATTCGTAGAGGTTATTTTGGAAGATATATTAGAAATTAAAGTATCTATATCATCAAGTTTGACAACTTTATTAATTGTACGTCCTATTTCTCCAGGGCTATCTGTAATTAGGAAATGTTTTTCAAATTGTGATTGAATATTCAACTCTGAAAAATTTATAACAGAAGCAATTTCATCAGGACAATTACTTCCAACAGTATCAAGTATAGTATTATTTATTTTATATTGATTTATAGACTCGTTTCTTTCTCTGACAATCTCATCTGCTTCTGTATTTATTGTAATTTTGACAGTATCCTTTTTAGCACTGAATGAGGATTTGAATGATAAACCTAAAGGACGATTAAAAATGACCCAAGACAAAGATCTCAAAATGGAGCTTTTCCCATTATTACTTTGACCAGATATAACATTTATACCATTAGAGAATTCTAAACACGAATTTAAATGACTTTGAAAGTTCTCGATTTTCAATGATTTTATCATTAATTTCCTTATGTATGCCTTAAAATAATAGGATCTACTTCTTTCAAAAATTGTTTAAAATCATATAGATAACACCCAGGATTAGTATTCATAAAAGAAGCAATTGGTTTAATATTATCATTGTAATCTTTTAATGCTGAGTTAAGATAGCTATAAACAGGTAGTGCAATCAATGTTGGGGAATTATTCTGTTTTATAATCAACATCATATCTTTCCCCAATTTCAAAGCATCAATATATAGTTTTGTCCAAAATTCAAGTATCGAATTGTTTTTAGGTTTACCAAACATCATACTTTCTATATGGATATTTCTGTAAAATTTACACTCTATTATGAATGAGTTAGTTAATTTTTGTCCCAAAGAATCTATTGCAGAAATATCACCTGCTTGAGTTTTCCTCATAATCCCCTTTTTAAACCCAACTGTTGCTCTGCCTCCAGACATTGCTGATCTCCAAAATATATCATCTCTTTCCTCATAACTAATCCATTTGGATAGTTCTTGGCAAATCTCTCTTTCAAAAGCACTTCCTTTAGCTTTTGGGTTTTTCACTCAGAATCCTCCATCAATTCTCTTACATCCTTTGCTATTGATTTACCAACTGATAGGTTAATAACTCCCGCTGGTCTTTCAAATACGGTAACAGTTATTTGGTTAGATAATCCACTTCTGGCTCCATTAGGAGATACAGCTTCCACAGCAAATGTCCATATACCATCAGGTACAAGAGCCTGATATGTATTTGTTGTAATTGGTGCAGTATTTAATCTTGGGTAATTTGCAAGTTGCACTATCCCACAAGGTTGCTCATCTGGGGAATCTATTGTTGGTATTGGGCCATTACCAACAATAGCATAAACATTATAGGTTATTAATCCAGTGAAAGGGTAGCCAGCACAATTAGTGGTAACAACATCCCATGTAAGTATAGGGTCTACAAGCTGTCCTTTAATAACATCATCCTCAACACTGCCTCCACAACCAAATAAGCAAAAAACTATTAGTATAACACCAAGATATTTTAAGTAAGTTTTCATTTTTTACCCCCATTATTATTTTTTGTACAAAATTCAACCAACATCCCACCTACAAGGAACTGAAATGCACCCCCTAACCAAATCCACAATGGAGATAGTATCCAAAACCATTCAATTTTTATGTTGCCCATATAATTCAGCCATTCTAAGAATATTGTTAAAATAAACGGTACAAATAAAGCATATTTAAAGAATAAAATCACTTCTTTTTCTTTATCCATTTAAAATTTCTCCTTAAAAGGAAATGAAATAAATACGGTTGTTACATATCCCTTTGTGGATTCACCTACTTCAACAGCCTTACTTTCCTCTTCATAAATACCGGATTGTGCTTGTAAAAATCCACCCACATCATAAATATTAATATACCCCCTTGTTTCATTGATAATAGAAGGTTCTACTTTATTACTTGAACATCCAACACAACCATTTCCACAACAACCATCCATAATAGCCTCCTTTATTAGTAACCATCAACATCATCATATGTAATAGTGTCTGAATCAGCCTTATAATCATTATTGAACAATGTTATCTTAAAATCCTGTTTTTCTGGAACCATATTGTCTGATTCTGCTCTATAGTTTTCATAGTCAGCTTCATCTAACAATATAGATCCATCCTTCAAAATATAATTTGGGTATAAATAATTATTTGAAATATCTCTCAAATTTTTTAAAATTACCATCACTTTTTCTTTTGGGATATTATCTCCATAAAAATCCATTAAAATTTTTGAGGAAGAAGCCATAGATAAAAATTTACCCATTGTTATATAAGTATGTTCTAATTTAGTCATTAGTTATTTCTCCATCCCATACAAGAATTTTAACACTTGCTTCATTATTACATTGAATTCTTCTTCTGTTGCTTGATTTAAGTACAACTCATTTTTATACAAATGGTCAAAAGCTTTATCATAATCCTCTTTATATAACAATTTATCATTATTCATATATTCATTATATAATATTCTGTAACCAATAAAGTAAAGACCATCATAATCTTCTTTATAAGAAATTAGAGGTCTTTCAGTTAAATTATTCTCCGATTGTATAAAAAGCATGTTATTCCTCATCATCACACTCATGATCACCTATACAAGATTCACATAAATTGTCTAAAGAACAATAATCACAATAATAACCATTATTGATTATCTCTGCACTACACATACTACATTCTTTTATTACAAAATCTGGCTCACTATCTTGCATATTATTCCTCAGCATACTTGGGTTTACGCACAACTTTGGCATCTTCTTCGAGCTTATCCCAGACCTGTTTTACAGCATCCTTAACTTCTTGTTCCTTATTATTATTACTTATAAATTGTATAAAAGCCTCTTTTGCATATGTGTTTTCACCATAGGATATTTTACCATTACCTGATTTTAAATAGAATTTCTTATCTATTAAGTAATCCACCATTGACCCTAAATCATCTATACCATATTCAAATAATATATTAAAATTTGCAATTCTGAAAGGTTTCCATACCCTATTCTTTTTAACATTGGCTTTTATCTCAATCCCTGTTGTTATATCTCCATCTTTCATTGGGCCTTTATTATATAACCAAACGATCTGATATGCGTAGAAGTCTAATGCTTTACCACCACTACGTCTTTTAGTTTCCCCAAAAACAACACCTATGGCATCTCTTATTTGTGATACTATGACAAGAAGCATATTTTTCTTATTTATCTTTTGTGTTAATTTCCTGAATAATTCAGACATTTTTTTCTGTTTAATCATATTATAACTTTTTTGATTAAAATCTTGTTCCAATTCTTCCTCAGTAGAAATAGAATCTAAACTATCCATTACATATATCACCAAATCATACTTATCAGAGGATTCTATTTCTTTATTTAAATCTTCATACCAATGTTCAATAGTAGGTGATTGTCTCCATTCAATAGCTTCCACTGGAACACCTATTTGTTTAGCATTCTCCATATTTATAGCCGATTCTGCATCATTATAAATCATTTTAATATCATATTTCTTTCTAAGAACATGATATATATACATCATTGCTTCTAAGCATAGGAGACTCTTCCCAATTTGTTTGTCTCCGACAAGATTTATAATCTTACCTACTGGATAACCAAATTCAACACTATTAGTTAATGCTAAATTCAAATTAGTGCTTCCAGAGGAAATAAATTTTAATTCCCTATCTACTAAACCATTTTCCTCATTATTGATTTCTATATCATCCTCTTCTATGATTTTCTTTTTACGCCCCATACTTATCACCCCATCTCTTCAATACTGTCATCATCCTAACATGTGTTACACTCGTATAACTATATTCACCTGTTGTCCCATAAGCCATCAATCTTATAGCTGCAAAGTAAACCAACCTCTTTGGTAATTTATATGCTATCCATTCGTAAAATTTATCCATTCATATCTCCCTAAAATAAAGGTTTAATTTATTTAGCAAGGATTCATCAAAGCATCTATCTGTTTTTACTAAGTTATTTAATTTGTTCAAGTTTTTTATCTGTCCACTAATTCTGAACATGGAGTAGGGTATTTCATCAAGTGGTCTATCCAAACTGTAAACCCCTTGTTTTAATTCATAAGCTATCAAAATGGTTTTCACTAATCCTCCCCCATTAAGAAAATACGCCATCCCTCTGTTCCAAAAAAATCTTCTTCATCAAGTTTATCTAAAGCTATTATTAAATCTATTAAATAATCTTTTACAAATTCAGCAGACATCCCTTTTACATTTTTAATTTTCATTAACTGTTCACTCTTTCCCTCAATTTACGCTTCAATGCCTCCTTGGGGTCTTCAGGTTCGGACTCCTCTTTAATTTCTTCTTTAACAACAATAGGCTTTTTTTCAAGAGCTTCTTTAATTAACCTCTTCAACTTCTTAGTTCCCATTTCCTCAATCTCATTTGCTTCAAAATCCTCACCAAGAATCTCACCTGCAAAAGCCTCAAGTTGATCTCTATCCATATCAACAATTGTAGTTGCACTTGACACCTCTGGGGCAATAGACTTTTCTTCTGTTTTAACAGTTTCACTCCTTGTAGTGGTTTCAACACTTGGTGAAACACTCTCTTTTGGTGAAACTTCCTCAGCAATGCCCAAGAAAGCATTCTTAATTTCCTCATAACTTGCGTAGTCAAGAACATCTGTAAAAGAAATAATACCTTCAAGCCATTTATCCTTTGCCACCGTAGGACTATCATCTAATTGGAAATTCTTGTACTTTGAAAAATTAGTACCTTGTGTTTTCTCTCTATCGAAATAAATAGCAAGACCATCCTCTATATTTGCTAAATTCAATATTTCATCAGTTGACTTCTTGTAAGATACACCTAAAATATCATCCATAGCTGTTCGTGGACATGACCAAATCTTAGCTTCTTGATCATTCTCAGGAAGACTTAAATCTATGACCCAAACCAAGTACCTTGTAGTTGGATACAAATCTTTAGCCATTTCTGGTTCACTATCCCACAAAGAAGCTTGCTGTTCACATATGGGACAATTCATATTTTTCATACGTTTTAGGCATAAAAACTGATCCCCATTCACCCCCACATTTGTATGAATATGTACAGTCATACCATAAAAATTAATATTATCATCAGGATGTACAGGCAACAACCTGGTTTTATGTGATTTATCCTCTACCTTCCATACCTTATTAGCTATTGAGGAATTAAATATGTACCTCCTATTATCCTTGTCTACATACTTACCCCTATTTTCGTAAGCAGACTTTAACGATTCTTTACTTGGACTTTTCCATTTATTCTTATCCATTAAAACCCTCCTTGATTAATAAAAATGTTAATAATAAAATGGCTACTGTTACTAATCCTAATATTATGTAAGGTAGTATCCATATTGGCAACAGTACCCAAAACCATTGTATTTGAAGTATATCAAATAAATTTAAGAAAAGCAAGCAAAAATAAAACCCCCAAATAAATAAGAGTATTAAATTTGGTAATACTCTACTTCTTTTAATCTTTTTGATTATTTTCATTTCTTTATAAAAAGGTTTCCAATGCTTGCATCTTTAATACAGCATATTGTACTCCCATCTTTAGCTGTAAATATAGCGTGTTCATCAGCCATATCCAAAAACCGTGCTATCTCTCCGACTCTTTCAGTATCTTTTCTGAACCTTCTCTGCCAATAAGGTGATAAATGAATAGCTTTACTAACATTTGTATCATATCCCCAATCTACACCACCATGACCTGGCAAATCGGAAACATAAAGTATTTTTTCAAATCTACTCTTATAACCAATACTTTTCATTCCTGCCCCTTTTTATCCTGTAACATCTTTTCTCTAAGCCTTTTTTCAATACCTTCTGTTCCTTTTTGCTTAATTATCTTAGTTTCTACACTCGCCCAATAGCCAGATATGTACAATTCAACTAAAAGCTTGAGCATGTCACGTCTTTGTTGAAACGCCTCTTTTATTACTTTTGCTTCCTCAACTTCAGCACAAGTATTTAGGTATTTTTGTTGTAAATCAGCATATTGTAGATTTCTTGTAATTTCATTACTAACTATAGCTTCTGTTACTTTCTTACCTTCAACACTTGCTGTTTCCCTAATTATCCCATCAAGCCTAGCACTGGTTTGGTCAAGTGCTAATTTTAACTCATCTCTATATTTAGATAGTGAAGCTACTGTTTGTGCATATTGATCGAAAAGAACTGGTTGTTTTAGACAACATTCATCAAGAGCAAATTGGTCTATTTTAAGGTCTTCTTTATACATTAATCCCATTTATTTCTCCTTTTATGGGGGGTTTTTGCGGATAAGTTCACCCCCCCGAACTCCTGGTGCTTATGGAAAATCCATCAGTCTTTAATATATCATAATGAGTGAGCTTTGTAAAGTAAAAAAAGTATTTCTGATTTTTGGCTACCAAATGCAAGGCTTGATAGAAATAATTCTAATTTTTCTGCGTAAAAGGCTGGGTTATCTCCCTTTCTAATACAAGCTGCTAAATAACCAGCAATGATTATTCGCATTTGTTCCGGTTCTACATTAATATTTTCCAAAGTTTTTACTAAGTTTTTCCATTCTACTCTCGGCCTTTTAATAAGCATCCTACACAACTCAATTATCTCAGCTTCCGCTTCTAACTCATCAGCCAAAAGTATACAAACTTTTTCAAAATCTTTAATATCCTTGACCTGATTAAGCATTACCAATGCTTTGCGGGGGCATCCTTCTGCTTTGTATACTAACAAATTTAAAATATCCCCATGTACTTGTTGGTTTTCTGCTTTCATAACACTAAGTAATAAATTTTCTATTTCTTTATTTGACAAGGATTTTAATGTAAATGATGTGCATCTGTTCTTTAGAGTAAGTAATAATTTTTGTGTCTCAGTTGTACATAGTAAAAAGTAAGCATGTTTAGGAGAATCTTCTAATAATTTCAATATTGCATTCTGACCCTCTTTGGTAAGCATTTGGCACTCATCTAGTATGAATACCTTACTTTTTCCAAACAAAGAGGGGTATTTGGCAATTTCATTTAATTCCCTAACAAAGTCCACACCACCAGTATTAGCAATATTAACTTCAATTATATCACTTTTATCAGCTTCTAACATATTTGCTATAATTCTTGCAATTGAGGTCTTACCTGTCCCACTTGGGCCTGAGAAAAGGAAAGCATGGGGAATTTCCTCTTGTTTGAATAGATTCCTAACACTTTCTACAATCTCCTTCTGTCCAAAAATAGCTCCTAAAGTTTGTGGCCTATATTTATTATGCATTATATCTCCCATTTATAACATCTCCCATATACTTCTATTAAATCCTCTTCTGTGGTACTTTCAAAGAAGTTTATGTATGCTCCTCCACAATGTGGATGGATTGTTTTCATATTGTTAATCCATTTTTTAATAATGAATTCTCTGATTTCTGGTTCTGGAATTTCTTTAATAAAATTTAATGGTATAACTCCAATTAATTCCCAACCAATGCCAACTATCATAACCAACAATAGTATAGTTATCAGAAATTTATTCATTCCAATTTTCCAATATTGATTAATAATTTTTCCATATCAATTTCTTCAGTTATGCATGTGTTATCTGGCCTTACAAGTGTAAAAGTAGGAGTTATTTTTATAACATTATTTCTAATAGTATTACCACAAAGAGAATACCTTATATGACAACCAAGTTTTAAATACTCTTCTAATAAATATAGGAGTTTTTTATAGTTAGTTCTCTGCATAGTTTAAATATATACTTATTATTTAGGATTGTCAAGCATAAAAAACTTCCTTAATTGGTAAGGTGTGATACCAATCAAAGCCGATTGATCCCTCTACAACCAAGGGTGTGTCACCCATAAAGTCATATTGTTTTAGTTCCATTATTCCTTGTATTTCTTCAATAGCATATTTAGCCTCTTGTTCTTTAACACAAGCCACGAGTTCGTCATGGCAGTTAAGATACAACCAATATCCCCTTCTTGATATTTTATTCATCATTTTACTAACAATACTTGCTGCCCCACCTTGGATCGGTGTGTTTAGAATTTCATTTGTTGTTAATGGGGCGTATCTCCTACGTCCTGGTGGTATTTCAACGTATCTCTTCTTTTCATAAAATTTTAAAACACCTTCTTGCCATTCCAATATTTCTGGAAAATCTGACCATAATTTTTCAAGTAGCATTTCTGCTTTTGATTCCGAAATACCCAATCTTTTAGCTGTGGATTTTGGCTTAGACCCATAGAAGGATGGAAATACAAATTCATTTTTAGCCCTATACCTCATTGCTTTAACAGCACTTTTTGTAGCATTACCAATAACATCTTGTCCCCAAATCTCAATGGCTTTATCCATATGGATGTCGTAGCCTGTTTTTATCATTTCTATTAAAGACCTGCAATTACTAACAGCAGCTAAAACCCTTGCTTCTAATTGTGCTTGATCAAATATAATTAATACATATCCTTCAGGGGAAACAATTATTTGTCTAATTTCGGGATGCTTTCTCTTATCTAAGTTTTGCAAATTTATATTTCTAGCACTCAAACGTCCAGTTTCCACAGGAAAAAAGGATGTATGATATTTACCATCAGGAAAAATGCAATCTGTGTACCCTTTAAGTATTTTACCCTCAATACCTGAGTATTCCCTATACTTTAACAATAATTCACAAAATCTACTCTGTCCTACATAAGTTTGTAAAACCTCTTTATCCACTGCTGGTTTTCCAGCTTTTTTGGTTTTCTTGAATGAATCCAAATTTTCTATCTGAAACAATATTATAGGAATATCCTTACTATTAGATTTCAAAGCAGGTGCTTTCCCATACTTATTTTTAAATATTGTCACACTCTCCAAACTAAGTAATTCTTTTTCAATGCTCTCTCTTTCAATTACATAGTCTTTTAATAAATTATCTCTACTCTCTTCATTGGTACAAGCTCCATCGAATTGCATCTGTGCAATAGTTATTGAAGTTTCTAATTGTTCTCTATAACACATATCCAATACTTTATCTTTATTTAATTGTTTTTCCTGCATTTTAAAAAGTCTATATTCCCAAATAGAATCCTTTGCATTATATTCAAGCAATTCCTCTATGGGTAATTGTGTAAAATCCTCCATTATGGAATCAGGATAAGTTTTCCAACTAACACCAAAATTTGTGAATGCTAAAAAGTCTAAGTTGTGTGTCCCATTACGGCAATCCAATATATATTTTTGAAGCATGGAATCTTCAATATTTACAATATCAATACCTAAGATAGCCTTTGACCATTCCATTTCAAATACAGAATTATGTGCAACTTTAACACTTCTTGGACTTGTTAATAGGTCTGAAAATCTACTCTTTATCTGTTTTTCCTGCTCATCTGTCCAATATTTTTTCTTATCTATATGTGTATGATAACTTATAGGAAAGGCATAAACTGTTTCACCATCAAAGGTAATGGCACTTGTTAATATTTTGGAATGTTCAAAATATGGTTTTAATCCAATAGTTTCTATATCAAATACAAAAAAATCCTTACCATCAGCCATATCAAAAAAACTCGTAACTGCTTGATATGTCAGTAATTTAATAATTTTGAAAGGTTTTGGTTGTGGAAGTGGGACAGAAAGCAAATCAGGGACTATGGACAAATCTTCTCTCAATACTTTTAAAGAATCGGTGTAATTTGTCCCCTTAGTCCAATAATATTTATTATCTGAAACACCGTCTTTTAGAATCTTAGTCATTGGGAAAGTGGGAACTACCCAACAATTAAAGTCATGAAAAGGAATAAGTCTACCCCTCCAACCATGAATCCCAGGCTCAGACCTATTGAATAAAGATTTTATAGAAAAATTACCCATTGCAATAATTACTTTTGGTTTAACTTTTTTAATATCCTCTAATACTTTTGAACGGCACATATTTATTTGCACATCTGTAGGCCCATCTCCAACTGCTTTACAATTAATAGCATTATTGTATCTGACTTTTTCAGGATTAACCTTTAAATATTCTAAAATAGCTCTCAGAACATCTCCGCTTTGCCCCGAATAAGGTTTTCCAATAAGGTCATCCCTCTCTGAAGGATTCTCACCCAATATGTAAATATCTGCTTTCTCAGGCCCTATAGGAGACATCTCTGGGGTATGACACTTCTTGGATAAATCACAATTGACACAAAAAGGTAGTTTTAATTCATCAAATGGCATTTAATCCACCAATGTAGATATAAGCATAGTTGTTTCATTTTTCCCACAAAGACCTTTAATTTCTTCCTCACCCTTTGTTAGTATATGAACAGAATCAAAAACAAAAAGTTTTTTCAAGTATTCTGTGGTTATTTTGAAATAGAACTCTTTTGTATCTGTAGCAATTTCAATAACTTCTGTTATATTTGGGGTACTTATAGTCATAGCATTGTCTTTTATATTAATACTTACTACCTCATCAAAAAGACTCACCCTACCCAAAATATCCCTAATTTCCTCAGTTGCTTCTATTCTAAAAATTGGTACATACTTCTTAACCAAAGCATCAAAATCTGGGCAATTTGGTTGTTCATAATTTGAGGAATATAGAGTTACCCCTTCTCCTACAGCCTTAAATCCACAAGAATATATCTCCAATGTTTTAAAAGTTGACTTAAATTTTAGTAAAAGTTTTATGAAAGTAGAGGGGATAAATATAAAATTTTCATAATCTATATCCATATCATTTATAAAAATAATTTCTCTATTACTACTATAGATTTTCTTATTTTTTAAATACACACCACAAAAAGTTACATCATTTTTTGATGCAAATTGTGAAGCCTTTTCCAAAGTTTTTATGAATTCTAAGGATAAAGCAATGTTACATAACAAATCTTTTTCGGAATATTTTAAAGAAGGTGAATCTGGAAAACTATTTAAATCCTCTGTGGGTATTGTAAATTTATTCCTTTTACCATAAGTAATATCTAATGTATTTGCATTTACAGTAAATTTTAAATCCACGTCTTTATCCATAGATGTTAAGAATTTACTCATTTTCTCTGACAATACAAGGGCATTAAAAGGCATATTGAAATCAAGCACAGTTTCTATATATGATTCCATATTTGAAACCTTTACAATAGTATCTTTCACATAAGTATATTCTGTTATAGGTGAGAATCCTTTTCCTAATATTGATGATATTTCAAAAATCTTTTTCAATTCATTTACCTGCATTTTTTATCCTCCTATTAAATCCATTGTTTATTATGAATAATATAATTCACAGTTTGTTTACTTTTATTATATTTTATAGCTAATTCTACTTGTGTATAATTCCCTGTAGCATACAACTCTCTAATTTCATTAGCTATTTCTAATGTTATTGTGTTAGTTTTATTTCTTGAACTTTCCGTCTTTGTTAAAAATCTACAATTAGAAGGTTCATAATTTTCATCAGGATTGACCCTATCAATAAATAAACCTTCTTTATACTCATTATTTAATGCCCAATCTCTGAAAGCAATATAATCATTTGCCCATTCTGGGCATATTGTTATTCCTCTTCCGCCATAATTTCCATAAAATTTACTATTTGGATTCAAAATTCTTTGCTTCATCCCAGCCCAAACTTTATATAGTTTTGTGCCCTCTCCCCCATGTTTAATCCAATGACAACCACATGATTTATCTCTCAAGCCATGCCATAGCCTCTTTTCTACCTCTTTAAAACAAAAAGGACACTTAAATATAGCATATCTAATTTTATTACCTTTTTTATTGATTCTAAATTGTACCTCTTTAATTAATTCCATATTTTTCTAATATCCTTTTAATTTCTTCTTTATTTAAGTCCCCTGGGTCTTTACCAGATGGAAGCTTAATTACCTTTGTTTTCCCAAAAGCAGATAAATAATTTGCCAAATCTTGTGCTTTTTTACTTGTGCTGGTTATATGTGTATCAGCATCAAACATAACAAAGTAATTTTTTGCCTTCATACTTATTAAAAGATTCCTCTGTGTTTGTGACACTTCAGTACCTAATACAGCCACAACCCCTGAAAAAACCGATTTTACTTTAAGACAATCAAAAACACCTTCTGTTATAATCACATTTTGTTGCCCTTGTTTTATACTATCTATATTGTATAGTGTATTTTTAATTGGTAAAATTGCTTCATTGTTTGGACAATTCTTATACCTTTGTGAACATTGTTTATCCCAACTCCTACTTAAAAAGCATACCACCTTTTCTTTAAAATAACAAGGAATAATTATTGAGTTCTTATATTTCCCATAGACACAATAATGTAAATTTGCTTGCTCAACATCAATCCAAGTTAAGCCATACTTTTGTCTTAAAAACATAAAAGCAGTTTCTTGCCATAAATCTGTCTTATCCTTTCTAAATCTATAAGTATGCTCAGGTAATTTAAAATCTTTATTTGCTATAATTATAGGCTCTTCTACTACCTTATTTCTTTCCTCTAACACTTGCCTTAACTCCGATGTGGGTCTTATTATCTCCTTAGCTTCAATAAAGGATACATTCTTGATTTTGGCTACAATTTTAACTATATTGCCTTTTTCAGAGCATTTCCAACAATTGAACAGACCTTTACTTGGGTTTATTCCACAATGAAATTTTGCTTCTCCACAAAAAGGGCAACAAATGGAATATTCTCCTTTGGAGACATTTTTTCCACTTGTTCTATATCCTATATTATTATTGATAAGAAATTGTTCTATGTTAAATGCCATCTCTACTCCATAATTTCTGAAAATGTGCAAAAGTTGCCCATGTCAAAATTAGTATGAATTTTAACTTGCCCCCACTTCTTAGAACTTCTTGACCTCATTATAAATAATCTCATTTGATTTAAAAGCATTTCCTCATTTGTTTGATTTATACTAATCGCCAAATCGCATACGTTGAGTATATCTATACTTCCTCTAATATCTTTACTTTGAATTAATTTATTTCCTATTGCAGCCCGTTGGCTATGTGTAGAGGTAACTACTGATATACCACGTTCCATAGCAATCCTTCTAAGTTCATGAGAAAGTTGTTCTAATGCTTGCCAATCGTTCCCTTGCTTATTTTCAGCATATTTTAAACCTTGCAACCCATCTATAGATAGCACATCTGGGTATTTACCCAGCATCAATTCCATATCATTTAGGAGTCTTTCAAGTTTAGAAATAGTCAAAGTCTTATCTGGATATTCTACGATATATAATTTTCCTCCAAAACTTTTCATTGTTTTAAGAGAATTCTTTATTTTATTCACATTGCCTAAATGGTCTGGTTTGAATTTAATCTTTTCATTCCCTGACCAAATTTCTAATTCCTCTTTTGGTTTATCACAAACCCCTGCAAATCGCATAAAATATCTTTGCTTAACTTGTTGTCTGCTCATTTCTGTTGTTATATGTAGAATTGTTTTCCCATATAGTAAAGCTTTACTTCCTAAAAATATCATCATCCATGATTTCCCCACGTTCAAAGGAGCCACTACCACAGTAAGTTCCTTATATTTCAATCCTCCTATAATAGCATCCAAAGCTTTTATACCTGTTGGACAACATACCTCACCTTCATATTCATTATTATAAAAGTCTTTTAAATCTTCTTCCAATACATCTGTAATATTACTATAGCTAAATTTATTCCGTATAACCTTACCTATTCTGTTCTCTATACTATCTATATCATCATTATCCAAATCCTCAACACATTTTATAAGTGCTTTCTCCCATTCTCTCTTCTGAATAAATAGGTCTAATTTTTCCTGTATGTAAGATTTTATATAAGTTGATGAGAAAATTTTATTAAGATATACAGCTACAATTACTTGCTCATTTTCTGGGAATTCTTGAAGAATAACAGTATCCGCATTCCCATTAATAATAGCACCATGTTTATCAAAGAAGTTAAAAATAATTTTGCATATTTGTTGTTGTAAAGTTGATTGAAATATAGTAGGGTCAAGTTTAGTTTTGCAAATAGATAGAAATTTGGGATCAGTCAACAAATAATATATTATGCCATCCTGAACATTCTCAGATAAAAGCTTTTCAGTCATATAGAAATCCCATTGTAGAATAGATCTCTTTCCTCATTTAACATTTTATCCCGCTCCTCAATTAGTCTTTCCTTATCCATATCAGAAACATCTTTTGGGTAAAACATCAATATCTCCTTGCCCTCAGTTTCTAACCATTTAGTAAAGAAGTCTATCGCATATTTGGATATAAAGAAATTCAAATTATAATCCTTCTTTCTCATATGGTCAAACAATACTAAAAAATATATCTCTGAGAATCTTGGTAATGAAAATTCCTTTACCCACAAAGGTTTTAAAAATATGTATATTTGCGTAAAAACTTCTTCATCATGCTCAGTGATTATTCCATTATATTTTGTTCCTGTGTCATTTAAATATGCAAGTTTATAACCTTCTATTATAAGGCATATGTTTGAGTTTTCTTTATTTTTTAGTAGTAACGCTATTTTAGCAAAATTGGTGTAAAATACTCCAATGCTCCAAGCACCTTTCAATGCTAAATTATCTTTACTTGTAAAGTATTTTTCACATGCTTTTATTAGAAATTCCAATTTATCAGAATAACCAAAAATGCTAATATCATCATATGTCTTTAAAATAGAATTAATAAGTTTCATATCCTTACCCCAAGAAATTTTGGGGGGAATTCCAAACAGTATTTCATACCTTTTCTGATAATAAATAATGAATTCTTTACTAATAGCAGAATTTGGATTTCCTTTTTTAGATATTTTTATATCTATAGGAGTATGCTCAAATAAGTCTGTTTTATTTTTCATATAGTAAATTTTATTTTTCTAATAATTGTCTAAAGTCTGCAATACTCAATTTGTTAAGTCCGTATAATTGGAAAATTTCTATCCATGCAGATTTATTAAAATTACTAATAGACATCTTCATATCTATTTTATCAGCTTCAAACGGTATCCGTATAAGTTCAACATTCATCTCAAGATCAACTTCTTTACCATAAGTATTTAACCAATGACTCCAACAACGCCCCTGCTGTATTAGTTTCACAGCTTTTTTTATTCCTACACCATTAATGCCTATAATATTGTCTCCTCGGTCTCCTGCTAAGGCTTTTACATAGACATATTTTTCAGGAATTATACCAAACTCTTTTTTAAAATCCAAGTATGTATAAAATTCTTTTCTATGTGGTAAATATTGAGTAACTCTATTACCCAATAATTGATACATATCATTATCTGAACTAACTATGACAAAATTATTATCAATAGTAGATTCGTTCACAAAATGGGCTATTAAATCGTCTGCTTCAAAACCTGATTGCTCAATACAAGCCCAATCACCTAAAAGTTTTAAACTGTCTTTTAATTGGTCTAAAAGTGTGTAATGGTTAGTTTTATCTCTTTCATCAGTAAGTGTTTTTGGTTTTCGATTCCCTTTATACTGAGGATATAACTTCTTCCTATTATTAAGTCTTGAATCCCAAATTATACAAATATTACCAATATCACCATATTTTTGTTTGATTTTATTACAAGTGGATTGCACTCCTGCTAAAAAGGAGTGCATGAAAAGATTTACTTGGTGGTCACTTTTGAATTGATCTCCGTATCCCAACATAGATGTTAGGATCCGTATTGCACAGTTATTTCCATCAAAAAGTACATTTATGGGCATCAAAAGCCTCTTTATTTATTCAGTATCGTAGGAACCTTGTCTGATTCTTTTACGATGCTCTCGTCTCAATCTTCTACTGGACACTTTCTTGTCCGGTTCCATTACCCCTTCTTGTTTTTCATTCAAGATAGAAATGTATGGGTTCCTCTTAATTATCATTTTTTTCTTTGGTATTTTACGTTCAAAACTTATAGACACTGTACTTCTTTCCTATTATCTAATTATAGCAGATTTTATATAGAACACAACTAATTTTTTACTGTTTGTAATGATTTTTGGACTAATTCAGGTTCATTTTCTATATGGGAACATTTACAGCAAAAAAATTTCCCATCATTTCTCATCTTGCAATAGCAGTGACCTGATACGCACTTTTTCACTTGTTTTTAGCCCTCATTACCTTCTCATAGCCTCGTGTACCAGCACTAACGCCTAGAACAACCAACATAGCTGACCAAATACCATCTGGAATTATTATTGGTTGTAAACCATAAGAAGCTAAATAAGGCATAAATATGAAGTTGTTTGCTATTAAAGCCACGAAGCAAAATCCAACTAAGGGCCTCCAACTGAAAACAATCCAATGCTCACTCTTAGCTTCTTCTCTCATCGTGGAGTTGACTGTTTCCATTTCCTCTTGAAGAATCTTTTGTTCTTGAATAAGGAGTTCAGTTGCTTTCAATTTGAATTCCTCTTTCTCTTTGTCAGAAAGGGAAGGGGGTAGATATTTATCTGCTAATTTAGAAACCACTTTACCTAAAGTATTGCTTATAAGGTCGCCTATGATCGGGGTCATATATCACTCCTTTAAAAAATTTTTGCTACTACTGCACCAATAAACCCTGCTATAGCCAATTCAATAACTTTCCATAATCTTTTATCCCCTCTATCTTTCATCTTTTTTACATCCCCTGAACACTCATCAACATCTTTTTTTATATTTGTAATTTCTGTCTCTTGGCGTGCTTGATTCTGCATAATTTCAAGTATCTGTTGCTGACCATCTTTGAGTTCCTTAATATCTGATTTTACGGGTGAAAGGTGAGCCTCAAAGAGTGCTTTAAGTGTCTCAAGATCCATAATCACACAATCCTTCCTTAGAAACTATCCAAGATTTGTTTGTACTTATCCCAACCTAACTTAACCAACTCTTCATCAGTCTTATCTTTCATAAGCATTGTCTTATCTACAGTTATTGTTAAATATCCACTTAAATTACCTTTGCTGTCCTTTGTTCTTTCCAATAATACTTCACCTTCAAGGCTGATGGGTACATCTTTAAATTCTTCTAATGTTATATCTATTATGTTTGCATTACTCATTTATTCTCCTTAATATTTTTGGTAATAAAGTGCTCTAGTATAAGCACTCAGGTTTGAAAATCTCATATTAGACCCATCACAAAAGAAAATGCCTTGGGGGGAGATTGGTAGTTCATTAGCACCAGCCTCATCATACCCATACCAAACACCTGATATATAAATTTCAAAAACGATTCTATTAGCATCAATAGATGAACTGTAAGGTATTACTATTTGGTAAACCCCAGCAGTGGGTGTCCAAATACCTAAACTAGCTATTGATTGTGTAGAATCCGTATGATTATTAGCTATTGCAACCCAATCATGAGTGCCATCAGGGGTTGCTATATTCCAATTATGTTCCACATCAAAGGAATCAGCTAAATGTTCACAATTTGCACCCAACTGATTAGCATTAATGTAGGTGAAAAATTGATCAAGAACGAATTGTGTACTATAATCCTGGTAGCTCATGGTATGAAAACCTCCTCTATATATTATACCACAATATCAAATAAAAAATAACTAAATTTACAGGGAACACTCTACAATCCTATTTATCATTATATTTTGGTAAAATTCTGTCCAATATTTTCTGTTGTTCTTACCATTTGTTTTCATATGGCAAGAAGTTCCCAAAATAATTAGATTTTTGGGGTCATTATTCTTTTTATTGTAATCTATATGATGAACATGGAGGCTACCATGTATTTCTGTGCAATTTGGGAATTGACACATATAATTATCTCTTTTTAAGATTTGTTGCTTTAACTCCTTATTGAATTCAATTCCATAAGGTTCAAAACTTGAACCATTATTCCAATTCCCCGTTTCTTCTCCTCTTTTACCATACATGGGATTATTTTCACCTTTTACTTTGTAGCCTTTACCATACATGGGATTATTTTTTCCTTTAGATAGCCCTTTTTCTTTTCTTGTTTTAGACTGTTTTACTTTTGCTTCCTCTGTTCTTTTTTTACCTTTTGCCCAAGATTCTTTATTTTTGTTGGCTTTTGATAACAATTTATCACGATAGCATCCACAAGATTGGTCTCTCTTACCCGCACTTATTTGCTTTTCAACTAGTTGTAAACAGAAAGGGCATAAAAATAACCCCCATCTAATTCTATTCCCACTTTTTGTTACTGTTGTTTTTGTTTTTCTAATAAATTTCATAACTAATTATATCAAATTTCTTCAGTTAATTCAATAGTCAGATCAAAAGTATTTTTTGTGATTTCTTCTGATAAAAACCCCTTGTCAGCAAATCTCACATATTTTATATTATTTGCATTATCATCTAAATTAAGATTCATAAAGAATGGGGTAGTATTCTTCCCACAATACCTGTACATTTTATATAAATTATTCTCAGTTATATCATTTACACCATCAAAGTTAAAAGTGAAGTTTTCCCTCTGGTAGTTATGATAAACCCACCGTTGTCCTTTTTCCGAAGTTAGCTCCACTGTATCCTCTTCCACATTATTTTCCAGTGGATAACTTGGCATTTGGTCAATTATTAGTCTTTTACCTAAAAATAATTCATTACATTGATGCTTTGAAATAGCTGTATTACCATATAAATCCGCACGCCAATACCTAAATCCATTATTACCAAAATATTTATAACTAGTTCCAAATCCGTCAAGAGGGATTCCGAATGCTTGATCTGTTACAGTTGATAAAGTTCCTGCACGTAAAACTAATGTACCTGATGCTGTTAGGTTTGTTATACAGCAAATTGAATCAGCATAAACCGCTGTCCCAAAATCAAATAAAATAGTAGTAGTCCCATATCCTGATGTCCCTCTATAAGCAGAATTGAGATCCTCATCATAGATATATGAAGTTCCAAATTGCAGAACCGAAGCATTCTCTGTAATGGAAATCACACTGTCTAAAAGATTTTTATAAAGAAATGTTATGCTCATAACCCCTTGATTTTATTTGTATTTACCACAATCTACATCCAGAATCCCCATTAGAAAAAGTTCCTCCCACTGAACATAATGCCCCATAAAACCTCTGAGCTTCCGTAGCTGATCTCCAAAATGCAGTTCCGTCTCCAAGTATAAAATATCTTTTATAGATGTTTACCTCATCTTCATCAATTGCGGAAATGTCAATAGATTTATTCCTATTATCTAAAGAGAATTCTGTAATATTTATCAATCTATCAGTCCAACCACCATCCGCTGTAGGTGGTTCTTCATGCGTAACTAATACTCTTTCCCCTATATCCAAAGGAAGCACTGACATGGGCAAAGAAAAGTTTACTTTACTTAAACCACCTTGTAATTTACTTAACCATCTTCTTCCAATATTGGAGGCTTCTATATATGAAAATACAAAAGGAGAATCAATAGTGAAAGTTCTTATCGTATTGAATTGTTCAACAAAAGCAGTTCCAGAAGTCTCAAAAGCATTTCTATATTCTTCTTTTATCCAATCATAATCATAATTAACCACAACTCTATTAAAAACGTCACGAACATCCCTTGTAATAGAAAAGCTGTCCTCTAATATTTCATTCTGTTGTATTTTTCGTATATTTGTTCTTGATACAGCGGGGCGATAGACTTGGAAATTTGCTTGATTTTCCTTATCGAAATAAAAACTTGACATACCATTAACACTCATATCCTGTATTAAATCTATAGAATTTGAATGTTTTTCCCCATTCATTATGTATCTAAAATTGATATTATTTAACCAAACTTCAGCAGTATCAAAACTTGCAGTTCCTATATCCGATGTTGATAAACCACAAAGATTACCACTTGTTAATATATCTTTTAACATAAGTACTGGATTTGTTATAACTCCTGAATTGTAATAATCTAAAAGTTCAATCACTTGCGTACCATAAGAGGAACCAAAACCTACTATACCTGTCCCAGCTACAGTTATGGTTGGTAATGGTGCATTAGTCCAAGTAGAGTACCATCCATCTGGTGCTCTTGTACCAGCAACAGTACCAAAACCACTTGTCCAATAATCAAAATCACCATTTGTTGCTAAACCAGTGCCTTGTCCTGTCTCTGTAGGTATTAATGTTGTACCAATGATTGTTCTAAACCCATCAAAGTGAACTCCTGTATTTTGGGAATAAGCTTCTAACCATAGACCATAACCTGTTGTACCTGTTTTATCCCAACTTGTTTGAACCCATTGCCATGTACCGATAGTAGTTGCATCACTTGTACCTGCATAGGGTTGCCCAGTAAATTCATTTCTTATATGAACAAAAGCGGCATTTGGTTCATATTGTTTGACCCAACAACCTGCCCATACTCTTTGGGTTCCTGCATAATTTATTCTATCTTTATGCTTTATATATACACTAGATGCAGCACCACCGTAAGGCCCAATATATACATCTTTTTCCATACCTGTCTCAGTTCCATTTAAAGAAACAGTCCCATATATTGGTAGTAAAGTAGATGTATTGCCCTCTCTACCCCTAATTTCAGCATATACAGATTTTGTTCCTTGACTTGTGCCAAAATCTATAAAACTCATAATATTTGTTCCTGTATGAGTTCCAGAAATATAAGTAGTATAATTAAATACTTGAGTTCCTCCACTATAAACCTTAACAACAGTCCCTATTGCATGATCGGCAAATAAATATCTATGTCTAACCGTATCTATAAATAGTGGTTGTATTAAAGGTGCATCTGTGAAATCACCCCAAATATAAGGTATTTTTTTACCAACAAGGTCTGTATCAAAATCTGTCATTGTTCCTTCAACCATTACAGAAGTTCCTACATGGGGAAATTCTGTAACAGTAATTTTTCTTGGGGGTATATCTCTAAAAATTCTATGTGTGTAATCACCAATGGATAATTTAAATTCTTTATTGCTTCTATCCTCTTTCTTAATTATTCCTTTATATAATGTGTAAGCCACAGCAACAGATAAATCGCCAGGACTTCCAACACCGTAAGGCCCACCAGAAGCATTTATTGACCCATCGGCTAAATAATCCCCATTGGCTAAGTATTCTATACCACCTGCTCCACCAACACTACTGCCACTAAATCCCATTCTTAAAACGGCAGGTCTATTTAATATTGAAGTATTCCAAGGCCATCTACTAAATTCTAAATCACCATTGGCTAAACTTACTGAAAGGTCTGCTGTTTCAAATTGACCATTTTCTGGTTGAACTGAACGATTAATAGCTCCTGTATTTTGTAATTTTGATTTATAATAATTACCTTCTGATTCTCTACCAATGTTTGCTACTGTGTAAGTACCTGTTGCACTTTCACCTAAAGTCCCACTAAGATTTATATCTAATAGGTATATTATATCCTTAGAGGAATCTATACCCTTACCTGAAGAGCGTATTATATCAGAAAATGATGGCGTGTGAACCTCCTACTTATTTATGGTGAATAATAAGGTATGCGAATACTTGTCCCACCAAGAGACATTTTTAAGAATCCTACAGCATTAGCTGGCAATGCTACTGCACCAGCACTTGCTGAACCAATACTAGAAGGTTGTTTGAATCCTATAGGAGATAAACTATTTGTACCATTAATAGTTACAGCACCATTAAAATTTAATACTCTATTATCAAATTCACCATAGATAAGTGGTTTTGAAGTAGTTCCATTTGATATATATAATTTATTACCTAATGTTTCATCATATCCAGCCATATGACCAATAAAAACATTCCCTGAAGACGTACCATTATTAAATCCTGCTCTATTACCAATAAATGTGTTTCTTGCACCACTTGTATTTTTTCTCCCAGCTGAATTACCAATAAAGGCATTTGGCCCACTTGTAGTTAAATAACCTGCATGAAAACCAATAAATAAATTATGACTTACTGTGCCATTATTGAATCCTGCCCTATTACCTATAAATGTATTAGCCGACCCAATAGTATTATTGAATCCTGATGCATAACCAATACAAAAATTCTCATCACCAATAGTATTCTTCCATCCAGAATAAGCACCAATAAAAGTATTAGCCGACCCAATAGTATTATACTGACCTGCAACAAACCCTATAAATATGTTCCGTTGGCCAGTAGTATTAGCTTCCCCAGAATAAGCCCCAACAAAATGATTTTGTCTACCAGTAGTATTATTATACCCAGACCTAAAACCAATAAATGTGTTATTACCCCCTGTTGTATTATTGTACCCTGCGTGATCCCCAATAAATATATTTGGTACTCCAGAAGTATTCTTCCCACCAGCTAAATTACCAATAAAGACATTTGGCCCACTTGTATTAGCTTTCCCTGCTTGATAACCAATAAACACATTACCTGATACAGTACCGGATAAATTACCTGCCCCAGCACCAATAAATGTATTGCAAGACCCAACTGTATTTGTGAATCCTGCTCCATAACCTACTATAACATTCTCATTCCCTGTTGTATTATTGAATCCTGTTTGAGCACCAACAAATGTATTTTTCCCGATACCTGCAACATTATAACCAGCTCTGTCCCCTATGTAAACCCCATAATCCCCTGGGTCTCCTTGATATAAAGCCTCTGCTCCAATAGCTACATTTCTTGTACCGGAACAAACTCTACCACTATCTGCACCTAAAAAAGTATTTCTATCTCCACCAATAGAAGTTAATCCTGAGTTATGACCAATAGCTGTATTATATACACCACTTGTCCCACCTTTACCTGCCCTATAACCTGCGTAAGTATTGTATTTTCCAGTAGTATTTGAATAACCAGATTCTATACCAATAAATGTATTTTGAATACCTGTGGTGATGGAAGTCCCAGCGGTGTGACCAACAAATACATTCTTAGTGCCATGAAAATTAGCATCTCTGTGGCTACCGTCCTCCTTATGGTCAATTAATGATAATCTGTTCAGCGTGTCGGACAGTGAAGGATGCGAAGCCCCAACCATTTTTTCTGAGAATGTTATCCTTTGATCAGCCATTAGTAAAACCTCCTATATAATCATAATTCTTCATTTAATCTAAAAGAAACATCATGTATTCCATAAAAAATTTCTTTTTGTTTAAATGAATTTTTATCAAATCTTGTAAAAAAAGTTTCAAACTTATTATCGTCCTTATCTAAACAAAACCACAGTGGTCTATAAGAACCATTACAGAAATTCCTTATCTTAATCATCGTTCCAAATGTTGCTTCATTTATTGAAGGATAGTTGAATTCCCAACTTCTTTTAGTATATTTATGGTAGACCTTTTTTTGTCCTTTTTCACTTTCAGTAAGTATAGTCGAAGAATCCATTTCTTTTTTAAAAGGGTATTGGGGATTAACACTAAGAATATCCCTTTTACCTATGAAAACTTCTTTAATTTTGGTAACTTCTGATAATCCAGCGCCTATGAAGAATAATTGCCAATATCTATAATTAACAATTGGAGTAAAAAAATTCATACTAGTACCTGTAGAACTTAGAATAGGCAATCCATAAGCAACTGTTGTTGGTGGGTTTGTATCCCCAGCATTTACATAAAGCGTACCAGTTTCATTGAGATTGTGAACAGCAATTAAGCTATCAACGTAAACATTGCTTCCCATATCGAATAGAATGTTTGCATTAGTTATGCTGTTTGAACTCCAATAAGAGCTAAGATTATTATCTGCTAATCGGTTAGTACCATAAAGTGTGTTACTTGTACCATATAAATCTGTTATTTTTGAGGGTGATTCACATAAGTTTTTATAACAAAAAAGTATATTACTCATAATGAATAGAGTTACCTTGCCTCTTTTACCATAGTCCTACCTCGACCAAAATCCCGAATATTAGATTGGATCATGGGGATTATTTTTTTACGTACTACACGCTCTACATCCTCTGAATCCATTGCTGTAATGCTAAACGACATATTCACATTATTTGATGGTGGTTGACTTACACCGCCACCCCCAGCATCCACACCCGCTCTGAAAGCATCAGATTCTTTTCTATTCAGTACAATTTCACCAGAATGCAGCATTGCTGGCCCCGTTTCCTTAACACCTTCTAACCCTGTACCTTTTTCAAAACTTGATATTTTACCAGCAAAGGCCATGACTAAGCCAATTGCAGCAGCAGCCCCAGCTGCACCTAAAATTATGCCCCAAGGCCCCATACCTGCCAAAGCTGCAAACACTTTTGCAGCAGCTTCATAAGCCTTTATTGCTATTATTTTTATAGCACCCCAAGCCTCTATAGCTACATTTTTAACAGTCGCCCATGTATTTATTGCTATTCTTTCAATCTCCCCAGCTAATGTAGCAGCAGTAATAGCTTCTTGAAATAAGACTTCTTTTGTTAACATAACAGTTTTTCCAACTATCCAATCAGCCACCATGTCAGAAATCATTTGGAAAAATGCTTGTTTAATAGTTTTTAGCATCCCTTGGATACCTTCACTAAAAGTCATAGTACCATCCAACATCCCTTGTATAGAACTACTAAAGCCAGATTGTATAGAACTAAAAAATGTTTTGAAAGACTCTTTCAATTTCTTTAAAACATTTTTATCCACTTCTTCCTCAAATTCAAGAAATCCTATTTTAGCCTTAGTTGTCCAACTTCCCACGTCAGCTAACCATTTAATATATTCATCATTAGGTTTAAAAGCCTTGTCTTGTTTACCCGTAAGGGATTTAAAAGTCTCATCCACTTCTTTAGCCCAACCTGTCAATTCGGTTGGTGCAGCACCACCACTAACTGAAGGTGTTGTTGGTGCAACCGCCTCCGTTGCTTTATATTTATTAAGATTGGCTCTCAGTTCTGTAACTACTTTATTTGCCAAACCCCATCTATTAGTTATAGTATCTGCTACTTTAGCAATATCCTCTCCAGTGGTATTAGCCATTTGCCCCAAAATAGCAATGTTTTCCCCTTGTGCTTCTGCCATTTCACCTGTTGTATCGGCAAAACCACTAAGAGCATCTTGTAGAGCTTTCATGCCTGGAAATGCAGAGGGTAACAAAAACTCAGCAACAATTTTAAGTTTCTCAATAAATTTAGTCACTAACCAAACAATCCCAAATAATCCAGTATTAATAATTATAGCAAAACCAATCCATGTGAATTTCAAACCCAACAGGATTAATTTTATACCTGATAAAGTATTCACAAAAATAGTAACTGCATAAATAATTTTTTCTAATGCAGAGATAAAAACATCAGCCCAACCTTTTATATCCATCTTACTTGTTTGGAAATATTTTATAAGGTTATCAAAAACAATAGAAAAAGATGACCCGATAAGACTTGTTGCTTTCTGCATCTCCCCTGATTTAAATGCTTTTTCAAAAAAATTAACAATATTCTCTAATTGAGCCTTTAGTGGAGCCATACCACCACCTTCACCAATTTGTCTAAAAAATTCTTTCACATAATTTGTCAAACGAATGGTTAAACCACCCCAAGTAGTGCTTATTCTTTTAGCAGTTCCACCAAAATGCTCCTCCATTGTTTCCAAAATAGCTTTGATAGCTGTGGAGGAATCAATCATTGTAAATTTAAGCTCAGACACGGCTTTACCAGTACGTTCAGAAATCTTTTTAAATATCTTTGTATAAACAGCCTCATAACCTGGCACTGCCCATTCTGCCAACTGTCTCAATTCCTGACCTTCAAGCCTTGTTTTTGCTTGTATCTGACCAATAGCTCTTGCAATACCTGTTATTGCTCTACCACTTTCAGGTAGTACAGAAGCTACATTTACCAAACTTTCCATCAATTTGATGCTCGGTGTGAGTCCATAGGCTTGTAATGTGATGAATGCTTTAGAAACTTCTTGCATAGATACAGGCATACTCAATGCCCATTGGTTTAATTTATTAAACCAAGCCTCACCTTGCCCTTTTGTAAGAACATCTAAAGTCACTTTCATTCTTTCAAATTCAGCATTTAAGCCAACAAAAGCTCCTATACCTTTAGCAATAATGCCAGCAAACAGGCCCATAATTAATGTTTTTAATGAGAATATTGCGTCAAGAGCACGACCAGCCCCACTAACCATACCGGAAAAAACACTTAGGGAAGCTCCTCCTATACTTTTCAGACCAGAACCTAGTTTAGAAAAACCAGAAGTTATCCTTGTAAAAGCATTATTAACTCCTCCCATAGAGGAGGTAGTGGAACTTATGAACTTCTTTAAGTCATTAATAACTTCTCTTAATGTCTTAGAAGCTAAGTTTTTAGCTACTATTCTTTTTTTGTTTATCCATTTCTCTTTTTTGATCATCCATTTTTTTCTTTTCAAATTTGTTTATTTCTGCATTTATAATAGAAAAAGCTTCCATTAATTTGTTATCTTGCTCAAGTAAACCACCTTCATTAGGCCACCCACCAAATTTCTCACATAAAAAATAAGTTTTTAAAAAGAAGTCAGTATCCTCAGACATTGACCCTACAGGGCAGATATGAAATCTGTATTTACCACATGTAAGACTAAAGTTAATATCTACTTTTTTATCACTTTTTACATGGATAAATTTATCTTCTTCAATATATTCAATGTCTTCTGTATAGGTACTTAAACTACAATTTCTGGAAAGTTTCTGTTCTTCACTACAAGATGTGCAATCCCAACCTTTATCGGCTAATATATATGAGACTGCACTTATAAGTTTTTTGCTTCATTATCCTTCAAAGATGAGATGTCAACAATAGCTTCTATAATCTCTTCAATAAGTGGATGTGGTGCAGAATCATAAAATACTTCAATATCTGTTATTTCCTCACCTGTTTCAGCATCTAAAAAGTTCTTAACAGACTTAACATTGTCACAGAATTGTTTCTTCTGTATGAATAGGCTATTAGAGTCCCACTCACCTTTGCTACCAGGTCGCTGAAAGTAACGAGTTCTCTTAGCATAAGTATCAGCTTCACCACGAGACATTGAATGAATAATTACTACTAAAGGGTTATTATCATCCCTGTTCCCCGCATAGGCTGGGGTAAAAGTTATGTCGTTCTTGCTTACAGACTTAATTGACATTTTTGAACCTCCTGTTGTTTTGGGTTTCTATATATTTATAAATAAACATTTAAAATCTCCTGATAATACTTTGTCCAATATTCTCTATTATAATTCGTTTTACTATGACAACTATTACATAAAGTTGTAAGATTTTCTGAATTATTATTTTTCTTATTATAATCAATATGATGAACACATAGATTTTCTGTATTCATACATCCCGGTGTTTGACATATATTAAAATCTCTATTCTTAATGGTTTGTTTTAATTTTTTATTAAATTCAATTCCATATTCTTCAAAGGATTTGCCATTTTGCCATTGAGGATGTTTACTTCCTTGATTCTTTTCTCTTAATATTTGTATAGTTTCTTCTGAATGATTCTTCCCTTTCATTTTAAATGACATTTTATTTCTATTTTCTTCAAAAGAATAATATATTTTCAATGCTTCAGAAACACCCTCTGCATTTTTCTTAACTCTTGCATCTATTTCTTTTGTTAACCCCTTATTCCAAGCAAAACCCCCATTTTTATAAAAATTTTTGATGCTTTTTTGAAATTTCTTTACTGTTTCTTCTGTTGGAGATTTCCCTTTTGATGAGTGCCCCCTAATATATGAGGGAATCCCATCATATTTATGAGATCCCCTTATCTCTATTTGACCACCACAACCACATTTACATGTATGCTTATAGTAATTCATATACTTTAATTTATACAGAATCCTACTGCCGGATCCGTGTTTACCAAAAAAATTCTTATATCAAAATTTGTACTCACCATTGCTTGAAACGGCATTTCCACAGTATTTTCTTCCATAGAATCTACACTAGGAGCATTCCCTGTATAAATTATATTTGGCATTCTGAACTCTAACCGATAAACTCCACTTACAAATGCCACATTTACACTTGAAGGTGTACCAGCAATCCATTTGTCATATTCATCCCGGACAAAACTTTCGTAAGGTACAGTGTAGGAACCAGTAACAACTCTTTGTCCATTAGGGACTACTCTACCCAATACATTTGTTCCCAATGTCCAAACTTCCTTAAATGAATTATCTACCGATATAGAGAAAGCCTCCACTGTGTATCTTATAGTACCACCAGCACCAGCTTCATTTACTCCTATTTGGAAAGTTGCATCTTTCCACATAAAAGGGGGCATTGATGGATAACCAACTGACAGAATTGCCGTACCATGAGCAGCGGAAACTCTTGCAACTGAATCTATTGAACATTTTAAGTCCTCACCAGCAGCACAGGAGAAAGCAAGTGACCTAACCCTGTTACCTAAAAATGGGTAATCCCTCACACTTCCAGCACTATCCTCTCTACCTATATGGTAAGAGATACCAAAAACCCGTCCAGTTCCAGCAGCATTACCTGTCCCAGCTGCTAAATTACCAAATAAGTCATCATGTGGTGTAAATGTATGTAAATACTCTGTAGCAGTATATGTCCCACTAACCACATTACCAAAGCAATGCTTTATCAAAAGACCAATTCCTGCCTTATCACCACCACCTTCAGGATACACACTAAGGTCAATACCCCCTTCGGCTTTTAAACCCATTAGTCTGTGCCTCTTAACTCCCCTATCTTGTACCCCAGACCTTCCTATTTCGGTTAGAAATTTCTGCTCATTGGCAGGGGCCATACTCTCACTGTCAAAATACATCCCTGATCTATATAACCCAGAATCCACACCCCAACTTTGGGCCTCTGTGCCGTTCTGAGTCCCTTCCTCCGATATTTGGAAATATGACTGAAAGCCCATTGACATATTGAACCACTCCCTTTCTTTTGTTGTAAAAAGTTATATAGTAATCTTACATAAATATAGAATTGACATAATTATACATTTACTTATATATACTATTTTACACCAAAAAACCTAAAAAAATAAGTGATTTTTATACGGATGTCTAAGGATTTCTATATTCTTTGTTTTTTCTTCCAACTGCATATAAAAATAGATTATTTTCCATCTTATCAAGTGTTATAAGAGTAAATCCTACATCTTCTATAAGAGCTTTTAAAGCATCCCCTGTATAGGAACAACTATGGTAATCCATAGATTCTACTTGTTCTCCATACATTGTTTTTATAAAATCAACATATTGCAAATGACCATTAACATATCTTTTCAAAATTTCTTCCAAATTAGTCGTTTTTATGATTATTTCGCCACCAATTTCCATTTTATCATAGATTTTAACCAATAATTCTCCAACAGCATTAAAACTGATATGCTCTAAAATATCCTCTATTAGGACTAAGTATGGTCTGCTTTCCCCAAGTTTTTTACCAATATCAAAAATATCATCAGTTTTAATAGAAATGTTAATAAAATTTGGTATCCCCTTTGGGGAAACTGACAAATTTATTTTGGTCTTAAACTTGTCCACATATTCTAAAAAGCGTGGGTGAGTTTTCATAACTTCGGGGTGATTTCCTGTGAAAATTTCCGTATAACTTGGTTTACCAAATAGATGATTTCCATATTTCTGTTCAACTTCTGTTGGATTATTATCCCAAGCCAACCACACATTTTCATACCAATTCTTCTGTTGTTGAAACCCTGGGGTTCCAGTATTTATATAATAATCTATTTTATCCTTAATTTGCTTATCTGTTCTAACATATGAGTAGTGATGAAAGCAAATATCTTGTGCAAATACAGAAGGAATTTCTTCATCATTCTCTAATATTGGTAAGGTGTGTGTATTATATTTAATCTTCCCACAAATATCCAAATTGATCAATGACTTCCGACCAACAAATTGTTCCCAAATTCCCTTTGAAACATGTGACAAGTCCTTCCAAAAGTCTATGAAATTAAAGCAAAAAGCAGGAACCTGTGGATTACCAAATAGCAGATGTTCTATTTTTCTTAGGTTTTCCCCATCCCACACTTCATCCGAATCTATTACCCAACAGTAATCAAATCCTTGTAGCATTTCACAATATGTATTCCTCTGTTCAGTCTTATTAGAAAATTCTCTGCTAATAACTGTTATTTTATTCTGTGGATCATTGAATTGCATATTTTTTAAAATTTCTAAAGTTTTATCCGTTGAATTATTATCCACCACAATAATTTTAGCAACCATATCATAAATACTCTTTATTGAGTATGCTAAGAATTCCTCACTATCTTTCGTGATATAACATGCAACTATTCTTGGGTATTTTACAACTTTTCCGGTACGAACCCATTTCTGCTTAAAAATCTCATGGTTTCTTCCAAAGTGTTCAGCGGTTGGGCCTCCTGTAAAGGACTTAGATTGATGGTGGTATAAAAGTGCTTCAGCACAACAAATATTAGTGTAACCCAATTCTTTTGCTCTG
>Ga0209727_1000636_pt1 | contig 36977 bp, 44 predicted proteins | sample RifGroC1_FD_183995 | JGI IMG/M metagenome (GOLD analysis project Ga0209727, IMG submission 183995) | Groundwater microbial communities from Rifle, Colorado, USA - Groundwater C1 (SPAdes) (version 2) | ecosystem: Environmental > Aquatic > Deep subsurface > Groundwater | place: Rifle, Colorado...
TCTTTACATAAGATTTTTTAAGGTCTATAGTTGAGGGTCTAGTCGTCCCAGTTCAAACCTTTTTGGCGACTCAAAATAACTGAAAAAGGGCCACACTCAAACTCAAGCGAAAGCAGAGGGGTGGATTAGGCACTCCACAACTAAAAAACCGCCAATGACGATTGACGGCTTTTATACCCTTGCGGGCAATGTCCCAGTTCAAGGTTTAGTATGGAGTGTGCCTCGTTCACTGTCAAGCTATTTCTTTATTACCAGTACCAGCCTAAATCTATAGCTCAAGTCAGAAGGGTGATTAGATTTTTAACAATCATAGGCATAAAATAAAATTATGGTTAAGGAGAGATTACCAAAAGAGCTATTCGAGGGTTTAGACGATGATGATATTACCGAGAGAGTTGCTAGGATCGGTCGCTTCTTAATTCTTGAGGAAATGGGTTACTTTGGTGAACAGAGCAATATAATACTAGCTTTAGCTGACGATGAGGGTAGCTGGGTAGCCCAAGTCCGTAGGCGTTTTAGTAATACCTATGGTGATGTAGCTGGTTGTCATCCGGCTGATTTAGAAGTGGCCGCCGAAATGCTGGGCGTCTTTGATGATGTTTATAATGTTGAGGCATTAAAAAACGATGGAGCGTGAGCGGGTTGACTTTCCTAGAGAGTACCAGTTCCGACCAGAACTTCGATTGTGTTGGCGTGGTTTGGCGATCAGTATATCCGAGGGCTTTATGACGCGTGCCGCGGGTATTGAATTATTAAGGACATTAGACGAGCAAAACCCACTACCACCCGACCAGCACGACGTTGGCCCGGACGGCAACCTAGCGGCATAAAAATAAACTGACGTGGCGAGTGCCGAGAGCTTACTCTGCACCCGCCGGCCGAAGCCTTGTCAGTTGTACGTCTATTTTTACATAACACCGAAGTGAAAACAAGCCCTTGACACGATATAAGCAAGAGCGTAGTATGAGGTTGGGGTCGCTCAAAAAGACCCATAAAAAATCTAAGGAGAGCTAAAAATGAGTACTGCAATCGCAGTCAAAGAGTACAACACCGCCGAGTTCGCAATGAACGAAGACGGAGTATTTTTATGCACGCACCCTGACGCCTACATCGACCAAACCTGTTGCTCGCCGTTTCAAGTTGGCGAGAGCGGCCACGTTGAGTGTGGGTGCGGCGGCGTTGACAGTGTGGTATGCCCGGCGATCGACTGTACCGGGATTGAAGACCACGAAGTCGATCAACTATTTGAAAGGCTAGGATAATGAAAAAATGGTTGTTTTACGCACTTATAGTCATCGATGTTATAGTAGTTTACTCAATTATCGAGCGGCCAGACTTATTGATTGGCGGGCTAAATAAATGAGCTACTTTTACGTTGACGGCGCCTACGAGGCGCGCGGGCCCATCGGAGCGTACTGTATCGTCTCCGTGCTGGGCGAGAAGCCGCCGACGTGGGAGATAACCCGACTCGAACCGCAGGAAGCCTCACAAGTCGAGTTTATAGGTCTACAGGCCGCTATTAAGCTCGCGTCTAGCAATCTACCAGCTAAAGTCTTTTCAGACAGCGTGTGGGCTATAAAACGCCTCAGCGACTATGCCAAGCGGCTCGATGTTGAGCTTAAGCACGTGCCGGGCCACCTCACAACTCGTAACGATATAGATATGACGGATGACGTCAAAAAACACCACTGGGCGCACGTTCAAGCCTACCATTTCGTGCAAAATATCGCCCGCGACCTGAATGACAGCCACAACAAAATAAAGGGAATTGAAAATCTACTTGACAAGAAAATAAACAAGAGCGTACAATCTAAGAGTAAAACAACTAAAGAAGGAGAGCTAAAAATGTCAAGTAAAAGGGTCAAAACGACCAAAATCGAAAAGCAATATACTGATAAAAAAACTGGTGAAAAAAAGACTATTACCATCGACTACGCCAAAGTCATCGACCGCGTCAACGAGTTTCGCGGAGACAACCCCCGCGGCACAATTAAAACCGAAATGAAAGTCGTTGATGATTTGGCCACGTTCAGCGCCTACGTTAAAAAAGATAACGCCGACGAGTTTTCAGCCGTCGCCACCGGCCACGCCGTTGCTAAAGTCGACTTCGGCGAAAAACAGTTTGAGAAGTTAGAGACCGTCGCTGTTGGCCGGGCGCTGGCAATGCTAGGCTACGCTTCAAGCGGTGAGATTGCCAGCTTTGAAGAAATGGAAGAGTTTACCGCCTACCGCGACCAGAAAATCGAAGAGATTATCGAGAATATAAACGGGTGCCACAACATCCCGGCCCTACGCACCTATTTTATGGGGCTAGAAGGCTATATGGCCGAGAGCCGAGTTGTAGCCGCCAAAGATAAGCGCAAGGCTGAACTAATGGAAACTGCTAAAACTCCGCCAGCCACGCCACCACAAACAACCAAAAGTGGTGCCGTTAAGCCTGCACCCCACCAAGTTAGTAAACCGACCCAGCCGAAAAAGGTGGCCTCACAATGAAAATAGTAGACTTACGTCAAACATCGCCGCAGTGGCACGAGTTCCGCAAAGGTAAAGTTACCGGCACCCGGCTCGGGGAGATATGGGCCGCGCGGCAGTACACCAAAGACGATCTAGTTAAGCTGTTCGAGAGCAAAAAAGTAGAGTTTAAGAAGTCAGCTAAAAAAGCCGACTTGGAATTGTTGCTCAATGACGAAGACAAGGCTGTACTAGCCTCTCAAGCCGAGAAAAAGCTAGAGTTCTACCAGTTAATCGCTGACTACTTAGCTGTCGACCGCGACGACGAAAATCGTATGGACAGGGGCTTACGCCTCGAAGACGAGGCCGCTCAAGCCTTCGCCAAAAAGTACAAGAAAAAGCTCGAAGTGGTTGGTTGTTGCGTCTCTGACGCTGATCAGCGCATAATCAACAGCCCGGACAGGCTCATAACACCTAAGAAGGCCGGCGAGTACACCGAAGCTGTCGAGATTAAGTGCCTAAAGTCCGCCCTACACTTGCAGGCCGCCATCGAAAATAAGATACCGGAAGAGTATTTTACCCAAAAAATACAGTATTTTGTGGTCAATGAAAAACTGCAAACGCTGTACTGGGTGTTCTACGATCCGGCTATCCCATCACTGCCAATGCACGTAATAGTAGTAACGCGCAAAGAGCTCGGCGACTGGCCGGAGATTATGCTCCGCTTCCAGTTAGCCCAGCTTAAGGAAATGGACAGCGTGCTAGAAAAGTTGGCGTTCTAATGAAAGCTAAACGGCCCCGCATATTCCAAGTGCCGGCAATACTGGACGGCGTCAGCCCGCTAAAAGACGGCGGTATGAGCCTGCGCTTCCACAGCCAAGAGATAACTACCTACAACAAAACCAAGCTGTTGAACTTCTATCAAGTCTTCGGCTGGCTCCAATTTAGCGATCACGAAATTAACATACTGCCGGGCAATGCGCCGGTGCGCGAGACTGGGGCTAGAACGCCCTCACAGCGACTACGAGGGGCTATTATGGTACTACACAGCCAAAAGTACCCTGACATTCCGGCAGAAGTTTTTTACGAGCAAACTATGGAAAAAATTATAGGTCGGGTAAAAGAGGAACTGACGTGATTAAAAAAATATGCCTGAATTGTAACTCGGTATTTTCCGTGCACCCATCTCTTATCAGAGTGAAGCATTGCTCAAAAGAATGTTACTGGGCGCGAAAAACAGGCTCTAGCCGGCCTGAAAGTGTAAAACTGAAAATTAGCGCCACAATGAAGCGTAAGGGTCTTCACGGGCCAATCAGGTGTGGCTCGGACAGTAATTTTTGGTGTGGTGGCCGGAGCTTGCTAAAAAGCCTACGCCAGCAGTTGATGATGAGGGCTGAATATAAGAACTGGCGGAAAGCTGTTTTTGAGCGAGACAATTATACTTGTACTAACTGCGGGGCAACCGGCATTAAATTAAACGCCGACCACTCTCCGTTCGCTTACTCTGTTATAGTGAACTGGTTTAATGGAATTAAGTCGGTCGAAGACCTACTAAAAATCGAGTTCCTTTTTGATGTAGAGAACGGCCAGACATTGTGCGAGCCGTGCCATTGGCAATTTGGCAACAAAAATTGGATTAGGAGTAGCTATGCACCCCAGAACGCTTAAAGCAAAAGTAGAGCGCGTGCTCAAAGACTACCCAGAGACAAGAGATAGCGACATCAAACTGCGACAACAGATAATTCGCAACTACTACCGCAATAGGATTACTTATGTGGGTAACGAAGAAGCCTTATTATTCCGAGATGAGTTCGATGTACCAACCCAAGAGCCAGTCAAACGATGGCGGGCCAAGTTTCAGAACGAGTTTAACGAGTACCTACCGACCGACTGGAAGGTGGCCAAACAGCGCGGCATTGAGCGCAAGAAGTGGGAAGAGGCGCTAGGCTACAGCCGTGACCCAGCAGTTGTGCGCGAACAAAAGCAGATGATCTCCGAGACTCAGCCACCTAAGTTTGATGGCGAGCAAGGGGCTCTGTTCAACGTGCCACCCAAACGGAGACTGATTATATGAAGCAGGCTTTTATTTACGGCCCGATATTGCTGATAGTGCTGTTTACCGGTTTTTTCTACGGCCGTTTTAGCTCTACACCCAAGCCCACCGACTTTTCGGTGGCCAGCGAGCAATCACAACTCGACTACATTAACAAAATCCGCGCTGACCATAAAATACCGGCTCTGAGATACGACGCCGGCCTAGATAAAACTGCCATCCTGAAAGTCCAAGATATGATTAAGCGCCACTACTGGGCTCACACCACACCGGACGGCGAGAGATTCTACATACTTGCCGAGAAGATTCGACCCGGCCTAAAATACTATGGTGAAAATCTTGGGGAGTGTTTTAAGTCAAATGATGATTTATTTGCCGCTTACACGGCCTCAGAAGAACACCTAACAAGTATAATTGACCCACACTACAGCCTTTTTGGCGCCGCTACACTTTGGGATGACCAAAAGCACTGCTTCATTAATAGCAATGAGTTTGGCGGTTAATAACTAACAAGATAAGAGAGGGTAAAATGGTCAGAATACTAACTAAGAAGGCTTATGAAAGCATAAAATCGCGACAACGACGACACTGGTCTATCGAAGCAATAACTAATCACTTAGACTGGTCAGATCGTACTATTCGCCGGGTTTTCAAGAGTGCGGACTGGGCTGGGTATCGCCGGGCTAGGTGGGCCGAGAGCAGGCGTATGACTATAGCCCGCGCTGAGAGGCGTGGAGCTTTCGCCCACAGTGCCGACGGCACTACATCCGGTATTTACCACATAACCGGAGACAAGACCGTCCGGCCAAAACACAAAGGGTTTTTCGCTCGACTGTTCGGAAAATAACACGTATACTAAATTAACGTAAGCGGAGATTTTGAAAATGCACAACTTAGAACTTGCTGGCCTGTTTGTGCTGGCGACTATCATAGCTGGTGTCGCCGCCGGCGTAATTTACGGCCTGACAACATACTTTCGAGTGCGAACGATAGGTAAACTGAATAAGACAATGGGTGGCCGCTCGTATCTTTTACTGACTGGCTCGCCAGAAGGAGTGAAGCAGGCGTATGATATTTGTATAGCCGTCCTCAACAGAGTGGAAGCAGTACAAACTAATAAAAGCGAAGCACAGATAGGCATAGCAGATGACGAACCCACCGAACCGGCACCAAGCACAGAAGAAACTACTGAAAAAAAGACACCACGATCCTAAGTGGATGGCCGAAATCGGTGCTATGGGCGGTAGCGCGCCACACAAAGAGCCGCGCACTTTTGCCAAAAACCCGGCGTTGGCCAGCCGGGCCGGGAAAATCGGCGGCAGACTAGGCAAAAACCCTTACGGGCGAAAGGGCAAGCCGCGTGACGGCTGATACACCCGTAGCCAAACTTTACGTCGATTTCTATGTTTACCAATGCGGCTGCGTCTGGTCATATCGCCCACCAGAGTTTGCTAGTTTATGCGAGAACCACTTTGATGAGAAAACCGGTAGAATAAAGCACTTTGGACTTGACGCTAGTGTTTATTCGTGCTAGTATGGGTAGGCTTGGCCATTAAGACAAGCGTAAAAGGAGAGCTAAAATGAAGAGTATAAAAACTCCCGGTACTCCCAAAAACAATGTAAACAAGGCTGATCGAGCACGACAACTGCTTACACCAGTTATCGACAAAATTGCTCAATTAGTTGGCGTAGGCTTTATACTGGCCACCAGTTACGGTTTTACGCACGATTGGTTGAAGAACCATCAGCTTAACCACGACTACAGCGTGGCCGGCGGCATTATGGTCGTCAGCATTGCTTTGTACCTAGTCGTTCGCAAGCGCTAGTGTATAATAGGAAGGTTACGCTTTTTACCAACTGCGACTGTCTGCGTAACACACAATGAAGCAATTTCTAGGTTGTTTAATCTCAGTTTCACTTGTCGTATTTGGTTTGTCTGTGGCCCAAGCCACTCCGACGCCTTTTAAGGCTCTACAAGGCCCGAAAGTCGTCAAAGTGGGTGTATCGTCAGCCACTTACGTAAAACCCGACCCACCGCCACCAGTGCGGGCTATCCGCCAACCCGGCGACTGTAACAAGTGGCGGTCGGTCATCGCTCAGTATGATTGGAATGTTGACGTGGCCGTCAATGTCTGCAACGCCGAAAGTGGTGGCGACCCCAATAATGATAATCCAAACGACCGACATCCTAGTTATGGCTTGTTGGTCTGTTACGGCTCACGCGGGCTGTTCCAAATAGGCTGCGACAGCACCTCTAACTACGCCGGGATGTTCAACCCCTATACCAACATCGCTGAAGCCTATGCCAAGTATAAAGCGCGGGGCTGGTCGCCGTGGGGCTACACTACTTGTCGCTATAAGGTAGTATGTTACTAAAATGTATATTTCAAAACAGCGAAAATATCCCAACAAACGTATCGAACAGGGCGGCCGGTCGTTTATGTCAAAATATGAGGGTCGTATCGCTCAAGAATTGGAATTGCGCCAAAAAGCCGGCGAGTTCACGGGTATAGACTACCAGTATCGTATTAAGCTCTACGTCTATTTGCCAAACGGCGAGAAGGCTTATTTATTCGATTACCTTTGCGATTTTCGGTGCCACCGGCCCAACAACACCTTTTTGCTTGTTGAAGCCAAAGGCCACGCCACCGAGCTTTACAGAACTAAGAAAAAGATATTAGACTTAGTCTGGTTGCCCGATCACCTCGACCACGAGTTTGAAGAGATCAAACAAGGTGGGTGGCGCGTATGAACTATATACCTCTGCAATTCCAAGAAAAAATGACCTTTTTGCGTTCTCTGTTTGGGAGTCGATGTACTAACTGTGGAAGTATCGAAAGCCTACACTTCGACCACGTACTGCCAGAGGACAAGAGTTTTAGTATTAGCGATAAATGGTACTATGAACTCGAAAAATTACTACCCGAACTGCAAAAATGCCAACTCCTGTGCTCTTCGTGTCACGGAATAAAAACAAGAGCCGACTATGGAGCTAGGCCGATGATTATTCACGGCACCCGTTCGATGTACAATAATAAAAAGTGCAGATGTGCCGACTGCCTTTTTGCGAATACCGAATATCATAGACATATAAGAGCGAAACTGGTGCCTAATATATGGCCCCTGCGGGCTTGGCCAATAGGTTAAATGTCGCGGTAAGTCAACAGTTTTGTGGCAGTGGGGTGTGGCCACTTGACTACAGCCGGTTTTCAAGTTTTAATTTGACAACAATAGTCCTATTGCTTTATTTTGTAGCTTATGAGAGCGCAACTAGAGCTACCTCCTATAAAACCAAAAACAGAAAAGTATCGCAGTCACCGATTGCATAGTCGCGGTGGTAAAGGCTACGGAGAATATCAATTTGATCGTGTAGAGAGCATAAAAAGAATCATAGCCAAATATGGCGTCGGTGTTACTAGAGACGGCCGGCCCTTGCGCGTCAACGGAGTTCCTACCTTAGAGATTAGAGAGGTGGTTTTTTAGGCGGAGATTTTCTCTCTGGCGTTCCACGTAGCTTGTTTACGCAGTATCTCGATCCCGCCGCCGTTGTAGGTGAGCTTAACATCGCCCACATAGTCGCCCTTCGGTGAGTGGTCGGTAGCGTCAGCCGTATAGGTGATAATGCCGTTGGCCGCGTCCGTTATAGTGGCGTTCTTGCCGGCTTGAGTGATAACTTTATCGGACTTTCGTTGAATAATTAGAGTGACAGTCGCAACATCGGTGAGGTCTAGGGCTACCTTCTTACGAGTACAGGTGATGACGTAATTTGGTGCGGTGTTGCCCTCAACCACCTTAAAATTGACTGCCATTACGCTATTCCCAGTTTAAGTTTCTTGATTGCTAAAACTATGTTTTCCAACGGGCTAGGATCATAGTCTCTAAAACGATGTCTAGTAGTGATATGGGCCGCTTTGAGTAGCATTTCGGCTTGGGGTTTTTTATATATAAGGTGGGGTAAGATTTGAGGTAGAATATCGAGTATTTCTTCTTTCCTAAATCGTAAGTACCACAGTGAATTACCGCTTAGTCGACTCGTTCCAGCCGAGTTAATTTTCCCGCCGAATTGTTTCTGTATTTCTTTTAAGAACCAAAGGTCTCGACCGCTAATTTGGAGATGGAGCGTATAAAAATACCCGTAGGGCGGTCTTTCTTTTCGCTTGTAGACAGCAAAGCAGCCTTCGCCATCTAGTAACCCTGCTAAATAAGCATAGTTCCTCACACTTAAACTATAGCACTTTTCGGCCCGGTATCAATGCTAGCCTCGTTAGTTCCTTCGTCGAGCGTAGCTGTAATGCGACTACCGTCAAGCGAGGCGTTAATAGTGGGCCCGTCTATCGTGGTGGGTGAACTATCGGTGTCTACCTCTGTTGTTTTTGTACCGGTGTCCACAGTGGTAGTGATTGCCGGTTGGTCTAAATCAGTCTCGTAGGGTGGCGGCGAAGGCGACGGACTGACGCTGGCTGATGGTGAAACCGACGTACTGGGTGACACTGACGCCGAGGGCGAGATCGAAGCGCTTGGACTCACGGAAGCCGAAGCGCTACTGGAAGGGCTCAATGAAGGCGACTCTGAACTAGACGGGCTGGCAGAAGCAGAGGGCGAAGCCGAAGCGCTGGCGGAGCTTGAGGGCGACAGCGAAGCACTGGCACTGGCACTGGGTGAAATCGAGGCGGACGGGCTAACACTAGCTGAGGGACTGACAGAAGCAGAGGGTGACAGACTGGCACTCGGTGATAACGAGGCTGATGGAGATAATGAGGTGCTTGGGCTGACTGAGGCACTCGCCGAACTGGACGGACTGAGTGAAGCGCTAGCACTACTTGAAGGTGATACGGAAGCTGAAGGAGATACCGAAGCTGACGCCGACGCTGACGGACTTATGCTAGCCGACGGGCTCAATGAAGCACTAGCGCTGGACGAAGGTGAAACCGAGGCCGAAGGTGAGAGTGATGGTGAGGCACTAGCCGAGGGGCTAACCGAAGCGCTCGGTGACACACTAGCGCTGGCACTTCCACTAGGACTTACGCTTGCTGACGGACTTAGTGAGGGGCTAGCGCTGCCGCTTGGTGAAACAGACGCAGAGGGTGACAGACTTGGGCTGGCTGAAGCAGAAGGGCTAACGCTAGCCGAGGGAGAAATAGATAGTGACACACTAGCAGAGGGAGAGATACTGGCGCTTGGGCTGACACTCTCTGATTCTGAAGCCGAAGGTGAAACAGAAGCCGAAGGACTGACACTGGCCGAGGCGGACGATGAGGGGCTTATAGACGCGGAAGGGCTGATACTTGGTGACACTGAAGCCGAAGGCGAAACTGAAGCGGAAGCGCTAGAACTGGGGCTAATACTTGCTGAGGGGGAAACCGAAGCCGATGGGCTAACTGACGCACTAGGGCTAACTGACGCACTAGGGCTTACAGAGGCACTTGGGGAGACCGATGATACTTCTGATGGTGAAGCTGAACTTGAAGGGCTTACTGAAGCACTCGCCGAAGCCGAAGGCGATACACTTGCAGAGGGTGAGACCGAAGCACTGGCAGAAGCACTGGGTGAAACACTGGCCGAAGGAGATACGCTAGCTGATACGCTAGCTGAGGGGCTGACGGACGCTGAAGGGGAAACCGAAGCCGATGGGCTAACACTAGCGCTGGGGCTGGAACCAAGCTGTAATAATAAGTAACTTCCATCTTCCAGTAAAACATTGAAGGCATCTTCTTTTCTTAAAACATCAGAGGCGGCCTCCGAAGGAGAGGGTGATAGGGACACAGAGGCTGAGGGAGAGACAGAGGCAGATAAGGACGCGCTAGGAGATGTAGAAGCCGAAGGGCTGATAGATGGCGACTCGCTGGCACTCGGTGATATAGAGGCACTTGGAGAAATACTGGGACTCTCAGAAGCCGATGGAGAAGTGCTAGCACTTGGGGAAACGCTAGCAGATTCAGACGCACTAGGTGAGACGGATGCAGAGGGCGATAATGAAGGGCTTTCGCTTGCTGATGGTGAAACGGAGGCTGATGGTGAAATACTTGGCGATTCACTAGCGCTTGGTGAAACTGAAGCCGAGGGGCTGACAGAAGAACCTGTAGACACCAGCGCATAGATAGCATACATCCCATCAGCGTCTGCTACCGCACCCCCGCCGTAGGGGTTGTTTAGAGCGGTTTGAGATGCCAGTATATCGCTCCCCGCACCGCCAGAATCTGCACGGTCAACTCCACTGTTGCCAGTGTGAGCGTCCATTTGTAAGCCGAGCCAATAAGCCGTGCTGGCACTTATCGCCCAATCAACTGTTACACGCACCCATCCGCCCGCAGTATCAGAGTTTGTGTTATCAACAAAAAGCCTAACATCTGCTACGCCAGCAGTATTAGAATATAAAGCTACCTCAAAATTAGCGCTATTAGTTCCAGCGGCACGATACCAACCTACCTCAGTTATGCTTGTAGCCCCAACAGGGCTGGTATCTTTTGTAACTACAGACGAACCATCAAAAGTAGTGCTTGTTCCAGCAGGGTCGGCGGTTGGTGCAACGGTTACGAAGCCGCTATTTGTGCCGAGGACGAGAGCCATTTCAGGCCCCCTCGGTTAGATTAGAAGTTTTTTTTTAGTGGTAGTCATTGGGCTAGACCTTATATTCCCAAATAACTATCGAGGAATGAGTGACACCTCCAAGATACCTAGTGCCACCGCTACCGTTAAATGTAGTAGTCCCAGCGGTGGCGGCATTCCCAGCCCTGATTTTGAAGGTCGTAGCCGAGGTCGTTCCGGCGGTCATAGTGTGTCGTACGATGATTTGATGCGGTGTTCCGTTTGAGCCAGCAGCCTCCCAGCCAATCGCTAAAGCACTAGCTGTTGTATCTTGAAATAAAGCAGCAACTAGGTTCCCCGTTCCAGCAGAACTAGCTAGATTCACTACCGCTTCAATAACAAGTATATTAGTGGTCGCTAGAGGGGTAATTGAACGGGTCATATATTGGTCGCCCTCGGTGTTTTGTGGGATTGTATCGTCCAACGGTATGGTAGTTGTGCCTGTTGCAACGCTCGTAGTAAGGGTACTGACCACCTGAACAACTTCGCCAGCAAGTTGCGCATTGCGAAGCGTAACTTTCCTACTTGCCGGTGTACCCGCAGGGTCAGTAACCGTATAAACTAAGTCATCGCTTGTTGGGGTGGTGTCTTCGATTAATTCGGTGAGTTTTTGGTCAGCCATTCTACGTACCTTCCTTTATTATAAGCTATTTACCTCCAATTATCATAACACTGTCATAGAGGCAGGGCGCACTAGGTAGGAACGCAGGTTTTAGTTATTGCTCAGTGGTATTTGTCCCAGCGGGGTCGGCTGTCGGGGCGACAGTTACGAAGCCCGAGTTGGTTCCGAGAACGAGGGCCATATTAGCCTCTCCTAGCCAGAATAAGCTCTTGGGATTTTTTAGAATCTTCGGCTAGTGCTTCGGGTGAAGGGCCGGGCGGATTGAGATAGGTTTCCCACTGCAGTCGTCCCTTGTCTTTGAGCATTCTAGTGATAACTGGGCTGATGTTGCGGTATTTCCGATGGTATTGCTGCTGGTATTGTCGGACGTGCTCCCTGTTGTATGCCAGCCAGCGGGCGTAACGGATTTTCAAGCGCAGTCGATGTTTTTGACGATAACCCTTGTTATATTGGCGCATATATTCAAGGTACTTCTCTCTGTTTGCGAGGTAGTACAATCTACGTTTTTTCGCCAGCCGGCGTTTGTGACGACGATTATATCCGCGGTTTCTAGCGGCGTGGCACGAGAAGCATTCCGATTTGTAAGTAAATCCTCGTCTCTTGCGAGCGTCCCTGTTCTTGGGGAACTGCTCAAGAGGCAATTCTTTTTGGCAACTCCGGCAAGTTTTCGTTTGCATTATAGCTGACTAGCTCCTCTTCTAAGTATAGCTTACGCTCTTCATACAGAACCCGCCACTCAGGGGTCAGCGTTAAAGTTTCCAGTGCCAGAGCATAGTAGCCTATTGATAAAACTAGGTTATCGCGCTTGACGTGGCGTTCGGTAGCAACTTCGCTCACGAACTGCCTACTTTTGCAAAATACTCGGAGCTAGGCCGCTAATATCGATGTTGTCATTTTTGTGGATGAACCGATCGAGGGCCTTAACGGCTGTACCGATACCAGCTACCAGCAAAAACCCGACACTAAAGCTGGTGCCGGCAATTTGAACGCGTGCGTCAGCAACAGCCGGGTCGGCTGCTAAACTGATTAGCCACGTACCCACAAGGCCCAAGAAACCGAACCACAAAAACCGCGCACCTGATTTTAACACTTCTACGAGCGCTTTAACTGATTGATCGTTGAACATAATTATTTCCTATCTACGTTAAGTGTTCACTGAGATATTTGATAACTGAATCTTTGGTCGTACCAGCCGCTAACTGGGCTTCGTAGTTTTGCGCCAGTTTAGTCATAGCCCAGCTATTCAATCGGCTCCACGGGCGAGCGGTATAAAAGGCTATATTCTGAGCCGTCGGAGCGCTTCCGGTAACGACCTGAAAAACGTATTTTACATCTTGCTCTGTTGGCATAATTTCCTCACTTTCATTATTAACGTAAAGCGCGGGATTTACAAGTGCCCCGTCAACTCTTAGACTGTGATGAACGTGTGCGCCTTTGGCCGCACCGGTTTCACCCATCACTCCAAGTTGCTGTCCTTCTTCCACTGTGCCAGAGCGAACACTAAATATGGACTGGTGGGCGATATAGGTTCTGAACTTGCTGTCGTTGACGATTGAGTAGTTGCCATTTATAGCGTCATTCCCGGTACTTAGTGATCCGCTATGCGTGGCAATAGTCTTGCCATCCGCAGGCACATAGTCTATACCAGTATGGAATCCATAGCCAGCACCGGGATATTTAGCTCTTTCACTCGCTGGGATGATCGGGTCATTGGGGTCTCGATGTAGAGGATAGTCTTTAACCCAACCATAGGGCGTAGTGATTTGATAAGGCGAGTTTACCGGCAGTCTCATTCCGTTAATTCTTAAGCTCTCTAGCCGTTAAAGCCAGCATAAACATACTTATCGCCACTGAGTAAGCCACTACATTCCTTATAGGTGGCGCGGCGAAGGTTGTAGCGAATGCTGTAACTATTGCCGAGATTGCCAAAAGCCCCAGCCATAATGAAGAAATAACTATGACAGATTTTCTAAATTGCCAAGCCTTGTAGAACACGAAAGCGTATAGCGGCAATCGGCTCATAAGAAGCAAAAAAACTGTATAGTCCATTATTTATTTACCTGTTGGACTATTAACATTATGGTGGCAATCACCGAGCCTATAACAATCGCTACGGTCTTCCAATCCCAGTTAACATTAGAATTGTCTACTATGACGGCTTTAGAGCCGATAATACCTCTTATTTCGTGGATTTCAGACTGTATGCTACTTAGCTTCTCGTCTAAGTGCCTGACGTCTCCGACTGTCCACTCGTAGGTTTGATTATCACCGCTCGGCATAACTCATCCTAGAGATACCCGCACACGGCCCTTATGACTGTCGGCAAGTTAGTGCTGCCTTGTACGGCAAAAGTGCTATTGGTTGAACTGGATATTTTACCCAGCAGAGTAAAGGTCGTCGCAGCGGTAGTAAGCACATCCGCGTCAGGGCTAGTCATCGTGATAGCAACATTGGGATAGGCGGCAGTATTAGAGGATAGATTGAGCGTTGTTCGAGGATTGGTTTCGGTCGAAGTGTCAGATGATAATGTTATATTCACTGTCCTAGTGGCCGAACTGCTGTTGGTATGATAAACAGTCGCCCGCAAACATAATTTCCAAGCCCCAACTGGCAAGACTAGAGCGTCGGTCAGGGTGGCGTAAGTAGCACTGGTAGTTGTGCGATCGGCGGCACTTCTAGTAACGATCGTCCACCTCGCCGGGTCTGACGGAAAGCCGACCGGTATTTTCGAGCCAGAGTAACTTACGTTGCTAAGATTTTCTGCCGGGGCTAGATTCTGGCCAGTATAGAGCGTGATAGTGGTATTGCCGGTGGCAAAAACAACACCGGTAACTATGCCGTATTCAGTAGCGGCAAACGGGCTATCAGCGGCAGTGGCCGTTGCACTACCGGAAGCCGTCAGGGTGTTGGCGTTGGCGGTGCTGTCTACAAAGTCACCAGCCAATTTGAAGTAAGCCACGAGGTTAGTTTCGTCGCCAACGAGTCGCTTGTGCATATTGTCCAAGACATTCTGCGCGGTGCGTACCACGCTCCATATCCGTACATCGGATATTTTGCCGTCAAAGAAATTGGCACCATTGGCCGCACCCACCTGTAGGTTGCCGGCTTGAGTCAATGAAGTTCCAGCCGCACCGGTACTGGTGTTCGGGATTAAGATACCATCAAAATAAATAGTTGCGGCCGCACCGGACATATCAAGGGTAGCGGCTACGTGTACCCATAGGCCGAGAGGCAAGGCGTTAGAGGTAGTAAACTCACGGGTGGAAGCTCCGTCACCATAGATAGCCACTTGACCGGTGGTATTAACATATAGTCTGAAGCCATCGCTCCCGTCATAGCGTGAGGCGATGTTGTAAGTGCCGCCGTAACTTTCGAGTTTAACCCACGCCTCGATTGTAAAGTCGTCTGTGAAGCTAACGCCTGCCGGCGAGGTTTTAGAGGCGTACTGGCTAGAGCCAGCTTCAAGGTCGGTACAGGTGTAGCCGCTGGCAGTAACTCTAGGTAGCTGCAAGCGCATACCGGGCGTGTACTTGGTAGTTTTGTCGCCTGATATAACGTAGGTGAACTCCTTATTACCGGTACTGGCGCCATAAGTCCAGCTTTCACCAGTGCCTTGCCAGCTATTCGGATCGATGGCCGAACTAAAATGCCGGGCCTGCAAGAAGCCATCCTGCATAGCCACGCCGGTGACAATCGCCTCTAAGTAGGCTGAGACGCTATAAATACCAAACTTGGTGCCGGCGGGCCAGTCTTGGGGTGTAGTCTGAAAAACTCCGCGTCCTTCGCCGTCGGTGGCGCTGGGACAGCGTACATAATTAGCGCCCTTACTTGTCCAAAAAACCATTTCCGGGGCGTCGCCTTCCGGGTCAATGACACCGAAGCACTGCTCATAAGCCGGCATAACGTCCGGGTAAATATCAGTGTCAACAGAGGCCAGCGGTTGCGCTACAGTAGTTTCGTAGTAGTCCTCTGATTGTAAGTCAGCGGTTACGGCTGCGGGTAGAACGGGTCTGGCCATTTACTCTCTCCCTTATGCTTTAATTATGCCCTAAAAGCTATCCGAACTCCACCACTCTTCTTCTGGCCCTTCGATTTGATAGCTGGAATACCCGCGACTTTACGCTGAAAGTCGGACAGAACCGAATTGATGTCGGGCCGCAGACCAATTTTCGGCGGAGCAGAGATATTGAATGAGCCGAAGTGCGGTAAAGGCGCTTTGCGCTTACTAGAACTGCCGCCGCCACCGGAGCCAGTCAGGCCAGACTTATACTTGCGATTGGCGATAAAGCCCTTACTATAAAGCTCATTGTCGAGAGCTATCAATTCGTCAGCTATTTTTTGTGTAATGGGGTGCTGGGCCACATAGCCTGACAGTTCGCGCTTGCTTAGGGTGTACAGATTGACAACGTCTTCACTATAGTCGGCCTTCACTTTGAGCTTGCCTAAATCGAGTAAGTGCTCAAAGTCACGAGTACTTGATAGGTTGCCGTTGGCCTTGTCATTCTCATATTTGGCTAGTTCGTAGTCGTAGTTGTTTTTGGGGCTGGCGAGGTAGGCTTCTTTTTTGTCACTTGGCATAGCGTCGACTTCGGTAAGTGTCTTATAACTGGCCGGTGATAGGTTTTTAGCCAGTTGCAGGCCGGTAGCACTAACACGTAGATAATTAGCTGGATCGAGCTTACCCTCTAGTATGGCATTCTGTTTAGCCGATAGTTTTTGTGCTTTGCCGGTGAAGGCCGGATCATATTGGCCTAAGCTATACTGGGCCGCGAATTGTTGCTTGGTGGCGGCCGTGATGTCGTCGAGCACATTACTCAGAGCTTTTTTCTTATCGGTGTCAGAGAGATTTTTCCACGCCGGGTCTTTGAGCATTGTACTCCACGCGTCGTGCACCTCGCCGCCGATGGCCGCTTGTAGCTCGAACATCTGCTCGTTACTGAGCTTAACTTTTGCGCCGTCAAAGGTCTGATTTTTGTCGACGACGGACGGCATTACACCCAGCTTGGCGTCTTGTAGACGCCGCAGTTCTTTAATTAGTGGTTGGTCGGCGCCGGAAGCCGGACGCGAACGCGTAGCGTCGAACATCGTACCCCAAAAGCCGGCAGTGTTGGGTTTGTTCGCGCCGAAAACATCCTGTTTAGGTTGCAGGGTTTGACGCAGGCCCGGAATACCGGCCTTAATCGCCTCGCCGGCGTTGTTAATATCACGCTGAATGTTATCAGTAGCCGCCGCGAAACGCTTTACAAGGTTAGGAATTAGTGAGCCGGCGGTGTTCTGAACGAATCGGCCGACTGAGCGATCGGGGTCAGTCAAGGTTTGCAGGGCTGTCGATAGGCCCCTTAAGAACGACTGATTAGATAGCGACGAGCCGATAGTTGCTGCACCCTGTGTTACCGGATTTTTGCCCTCTTCCATCGCCTTTTTGATTGAGCCGCCAACGGCCAGAATGGTACCGAACGGCTGTATATAGTTCATCGAGAACCAGCGGCCGCCGAGCTTAACCGCGAACGGCTGTTTGCCTTCCTGATCCCACAATGCCTGCTCTTTGGGATCGTCGGGATAGTCGAGCGTCAGGTTGCCGCCTTTCATCAAGCCGTAGCCCAAACTCATAATGCCGGCTGTACCGAGCGTGGCGTCGCCCAGTGCTTTCGATAAGCGATACTGGTCAAACTCACCGGGCTTACGGGCTAAGTTAAATATCTCCTTCATCGGCCCTATCGGCGTATAACGAATGGTCATCGTGGCTACCGAACTAGGTACTTTAGCGAAAGGTACGATTACTTGGCCACCCGGCAGTTTTTGTATCTGTCGACCGAGCCATCCCAACGCCGTCTGATTACGGAAAGTGCTCTCGTCGGCCGACTGCGTGGCCCGCCTGAATATCTCAGTCGGCGGCTCTTTGAGAATGCCGTCGATATGGGCCTTAGCCGCCTCACCCCTTAGCCCGGCGTTCTTAGCGCTGGCGCGGGCCTGACTTTGCAGTGAGTTACGTAATTCGGAGTACCAAAACGGCATATCTTGAGCGCCCATCCACCTGTAGACGCTGTTAACATACTTGGTTGCCGCCCGACCGGTCTTGCCTTTACCGAAGTTAAGCTCGCTAAACTGGCCCAAAACCCGCCGGCCACCTTCAAACTTTGGCGCGTAAGCCCGTTCGTCGTAGCCAGTGCGTAGGTTACGAGCACCTTTTCTACTGCCTTCTTTAAGCCCGACACCCTTGCCGCGCAGAGTGAGAGTTTGCGTGCGTTCACCTTTGAGCCCGATCCGACGGCCTAGCTTAGTTTTACCGGCCGCCGCCAGCGCCGCGTCGTAGGCCGTCGCCAACGGACTACTTGACAAGTTAAGTAATGCTTTTGAGGTGTTACCGAGCACCGAACCGAGTGTGGTAGTCGGTGAAGTTAGCAGGCCGGCTCGCCATAGGCCGATACCTTTTTCACCTACCGATGATGGTAGGTGTTGACCAACTATTTTTATAAAATCGTGAACAGCCAAATCGTGTGCTTCGGTACCGTTTTTAGCCGCTCTGACGCCGTCTAAGCTCGTCTGTAGCTGTTTTTCTATTTCGGGTGTAACATTCACGCCCGCTTTGCGTAAATCGCGCTTGGCGGCGTACAGAAGGCCAGTAGGCGTACGGTTGGCTAGCAAGCCGAAAGCATTTACTAGTCGGCCCGCGGGGGTACCGTGTGCTGCAAGCTGGTCGATTAACTCGCTGGCTATGCGGTGGCCTTCTTTCGTGCCGAGAGCGTCTTGGGCCTTCATTAGACTAATAGTGTCGGCGGCGTCTTGGTCGGTAATCTTAACGGTCTTCTGCTCTAGTACAGTCTTAATACGCTCCGTTTCGGCGCCTAGATCACCACGTGAGACTCGCTGGGCGTGCTCCACAAGCTGTGCTTCGGTCTTACCGGCTTGAAGTCGCTCTGAGGCCAGTCTGCGCGTCTCTGATGATAATTCAGGCGAGGCTTTGGCTGATTTAGTGAAGCCGGCGAGTGGTGGCCTGACCCCCGGCAATCTACCGGCCTTAATTTCTGGCGCGGCGCTTAATGGCTTCGGTTTGGATGGCGCTTCTACAGTTTTGACAGCGACTTTTGGCGTTTCCTTTAGGCCAACGGCGGCGCCAGAGGTTTTTTTGTATCTCTGAACTATCTCGTCTTGTAGATTTTTAAGTCGATTATTACGTTCTACAACTAAATCTTTGAGTTGCTTATAGGCCGGGGTACGCTTGCCTACTAACTTGGCGGATATAGTCAACGCGTTACGTTGCTTGGTGAGGTCGGCGCTGATTTTTTGGTGCTCTTTAAGCAAGTCGGTGGCATTTACAGCCTGCTCAACAGTGCCGAATAAGCCGGTCTGCGCGTCACGAGCAACGCCGGCCTTTATTTTACCTGACAGTAGGTTGATGACATTAACGGCGTTCTGACGGCTAAAATTGCCGGATTTGTCGAGCCCACTGATAACAGCCGCTACAGTCTCCGGCTTCATATCTTTTAATCGGGCTTGGCGGGCCACTGCCAAAACTTCTTCAGACGGTATAGCGCCAGCCGCGACACGATTTTGTAGTAAGTTCTGGTCTTTGACCACGCTCCATAAGTAATCGTAGTCTTCAAAGGTGTGGCCTTTGACTAAGTTTTGAGTTTGAACTGATGGTTTTTTACCTTCTGCTACGCTGCCGGCGATGGACTTGGCCATATCGAGCGTGTTCTCATACTGCAAGCCCTGATTAGCGCCACGCGATATTTGGCGGGCCTGCTCGTCGGTGATGTTTTCGTAAACTCGACCTTTGATTGTCGCCGGGTTAGGTTTGCCCTCGGCCGCTCGACGTTCTAGGCCGGCCGTTCGAGAGTGACCACCTAAAACAGTGTATTTATCGCCCTGCTTCCACAACAACATTGGCTGGTCGACTTGGCCTTCGTTGTAGCCAGTCTTATAGACACTCTGCTCGGTAGCTTTGCCGCTTTCAGTAATGCGAGGCTGATATGCTTTTTGGCGAACTAATTGACCCACTGGCACATCTTGTTCATTGTACAGCGCACCAAATCGGTCGGTCGCCACTTGACGCTCTTGTTTATTTCGTGCTACAATAGTTTCGGAAGGAGCCTGTTTTATGGCAGATTTTTCAGTTCCCAGTACTACATTCTTCGATGTCGATGGCGTCCTAGTTAAGATTGTGTCAGATGGCAAAGCCTCTACTGGCACCGTTGTTGCCACAGGTGCGCCCTTTCCACCCGCTAAAGCATTAGTGGACGGCACCGAGCTTTCACCTGAAGAAGCTAATCGTTTAGCTTCGGCCGATTCAGCTTCAGCATAAAGTTTCTGCATTTTACCGTTAAGCTCCTGCAGTTTCGCGCTGTCGACAGTGGTGCGAGCTTCCTTATAAAGTTTATCGCCGTCTAGTATGCTCTTGGCGCGTATCATTTCAGGGCTGGCGACTATAACTTCGCTAGGCACGCCGTTTGGCCCCACCACATTAACCTTAATATCTTTGTAAAGCCCGCGTGCCGCCGGCATATTTTCATAGCCGTTTTTAACACGGGTGATCTGATAGCGTCGACCGATATTATCGACTATGCCTTGTAGGTTCTGCGGGTTGTCGACGACTAGCGTGCCGCGTACAACGTCGCGGACTTTACCGACATTCCCGCCATATTCACGAGTAGTCTTCTCAGCAATTCGCTCGACAGTCTTAATGGGGCCGGGTCGGTAATCAACCCCAAGACTGGAAGCAATGTCAGCTAAGTCTTTTTGGAAAGCCGCGTCAGCTTGTTGGCCGCTGGCGTTCAGAACACGGCTGTTGGCCGCTATATCGTTCAGGGTCGCCGGAGTTGCTCCGCCTGCCTGAATTGGAACAGGCTCGAAGCCTTTAGCGGCCGCTTCGACCTGCACAGCTTCTATAGGACTAGTGGCCGGCTTTGGCTTTTTGGCAGTCTCCAACGTGACCTTGCCAGTAGCATTATCTACTTTGCCGAAGCCCGGTACGACTGTTTCGTTGGCTGGCAGAATTGGCGCAGACTTGGGTGGGGTGGATGGGATTTTGGCCCTTGTCCACGACCTTCCTTTGATTAGATCATTAGCAGTCGCCGCACTAAAACCGGAATAGGTCTGCCCGGTTTCATCTGTAAAGTGAATAGTGCGCCCTTTGCCTGTGATATTTGTAACAGTAACCTTACCCTTCATATTTGATTTGCCATTTGTGTCTATCACGTCTCCGACTTGTAGTTCTCCCTGTGCCCCCCCTACACCCCTACCTATCGCGCCTATTTGGTTTTGGGCTTGGTCGTATCTCTGTATAGCACGTCCGGCTTTTACAGTCCCCCGTCCGGCGAGTCTGGCGCCAGCACCAGCTACAGGCAACCCACCGCCGAGGGCAGTCCCGGCCGCTAGGCCGATACCGCCCCCAAGTGCTGTACTTTTTAATATGTCTCCGTAGTTAGCGTTTTGGCTGGCCGCAGCACCGCCGCCGTAAGCTGCCCCGAATCCGGCTCCTTGCTGGGCTCCAACCTTAGCACCCAACTTAATTTTAGTGGCTAACTTCAATCCTTTGGTAGTGGCTTGCGCTGCCCTACCAACCGGAATAAATCCGACGGGGCCTTCTATAAGTCCGGTGACAATATCGCCAAGACCTTGTTTGACTTGGCCTCGTCCAACTTTAACAGCACCACCACCTATCTTGAGGGGGCTGTTTATAAACTCCTCAATCAGACCGGAACCCTTAAAAGTACCTACGTTTATTTTTGGAGCCTTCTGCCAAGCTTTCGGGTTGGTAAAAGTGTCTCTTATGGCTGAAGGCCCGAAACGTATAATCTTGTTCAGCAGGCTTTGGTTAGCCGCCGTATTTCTAATTACTGGATTTGGTCTGATCGGGGGGCGATTTTGCGGGACTGGTCGAGGCGCCATTGGGCGCGGAGCTACCGGCCGGGATGTCCACCCTTGCCCGCGATCGAAGGGGCTGACGCCGTGATAGGCGGCAGAGGCGGCCTTTTTGAGTTTGTCTAACCACGACATAGGTTAGCCCCCTACACTACTGGCACTGGTTCTATTGTTGCGCCTGAGCCGGTTTGTGCTAATAGTTGGTCGAAGTAGTCGATCCACGCTTGGTCGTTACCAGCGTCGGTAGAATTGTTGTTGATGATAGTCTCAGCGATAGCCCGTTTGGCGTCAGGCGGTGCATTGACGCCGGATAGTTTGATAAGCTGGGCTTTGAGTGCAGCCGACCCTTGCTCTTGCTTCGGCGTGATGGCATTAAGGTTAGCGACATATTCGCCTTTTGTCCCTAAGCCGGCGTTGGCAATACGGAGATTGCCGAGCGCCTGATTGACAGCGTCAGAAATAGTCTGTAGGTCAGAGACAGTGTTGTAATTATTGACATCGTAGTTGGGCTTGCCGGCCGCAAGTTGGGCTTTAGTGGTGGTGGCATACTGGCCAACATCGGCAAGGTCGCCCGTTTGGGCTTCGCCTAGTTGCCTAGTGGCAGTATCGAAAGCGTCTTTGGCAGCGCCTTGCTGAACGGCAGTATAAGAGCTATTGCCGGCACCCTGTCCAAACATAATGTCGTTAATCGTCCGGGCCGTGTTACCGAAATTGGTCTGAAGATTGCCCTGCTGCTCTCCGTAATTTTTGATAATATCCTGCTTTTTTTGAGCCGCCATAGTGTCAACGCGACCGACGACGTCTTGGAAGGCTTGATTAAACAGACTCATAAGCCCAGTAATTGAATTACGAAGGTTGTTGATAGCCGTTGGGTCGGTGTTTGGGTCATAAGAGCCAGAGCCATCGTATAAACCGCTATCCGGTACTGCTGTAGTGTCGGACTGAGCGACGCCCGTTTCACCGCTACTTGTCGGCGGAGTAACTGTCGTCCAGTTTGCGCCACCGCTAGGGCCCTGATTCCAGATTTTTATAGGATTTGTGGGCCCCCTATAAATAATGTTAGGATTTGTAATTGAGTGACCAATAGACGTTAGACCAGAAGCCGTCCTATTGGGTAGTAGACCACCGGCCGAAGTGAGGGTACCGGCTAATTGCGAGCCCCATCCTACCGGTTGGGCTACGAAATGTTTGGCCCTATCCCATATTCCAGCCATTTTGGTTCCTGTTCGTAGTCATCTTGTTTACCTCTAGCGTTAAGTAGTCGGTTTTACTATTTTCCCTCTGCGCTGTGATTGAGGTTATGCCTTGCTTAAATAATACACGCATTTTAGTAAACTCTCAACGCACTATCGAAAGTGCTCCGTCCGTAAGGTCGGTAGCCAAACTCTAAACCGAGCAGTACAAAGTTCTCATTGACGTTAGAGTTAGCGACTTTTACTTTAATTGCTCGACCGGGTTGGCTCAACTCCGACAAATCTATTCTTATGGGTATGTTGGTGGTGGTGCTTGAACTGTCGCCGACGCCGCTCTCACTGGCCCCGCCAAATAGCGTTTTACCCAGCAGACCGCGCCCCATACCGCCGGCGAAACGGGTACCGGGTATAGTTTTAGTCAGGCTGGCTTTTGAGCCGTCAATAGTGATAGTAACGTCTACCGAGCCGGAGAGTTGGCGAAACAGCAGGGTTACGTCTATAAATCGTTTGTACAGGGCCCATTTGCCAAAGTCATAACTTTTACTCTCCCAGAACATTGCGATAGCGTTAGTGCCGTGAGCATAGCCAGTGGTTTGCTTCCACACTTTCGGATCGTTTTCGTCGGCGTAGTAGAGGTGTTCCTCATTGTCGGCACCGATGAAGGCCGTAAAAGCGTTAGCTTGGACGTTGTTATGTGGAAACCACGCGCCATATTGCCGCTGATAGGTTACTGCCCGGTTGTTCATCGCAGCGTTACCGACAGAAATAGCACAGTGGTAAACATTATCAAACCAGATACCGGAAGACTTGTCGAGGTTGGTTGGAGTGATAGATTTTACCAACGGCCGAAGCTGAATAGACAGCTCGTTGTGGCGAAGCTGGTTAAAGAAGTTCTGCTGGGTGCCGAAAACGTACCAAGCGCGCCGGCCCAAAAAGATGATGTCGTTGTCGGAACTGTCAATACTCCAATGACTAACGCAACCGACGGAACTGGTTACAAGGTTTATGGCTGGGTTGCCGTTGGCGTCAAAGAGCATTGCGTAAATGGCTCGCTCTTTGACGATAATAAGCTGCTCGACATATTTGCCTAGTCCGGTAATTTTATCGCCGTCGTCAAGCGCGATGTCGATGTAGGCGGCGTCAGAGCCGGCAAAGGTACTAGCGCCGGGATGAGTGTTGGCGTCGTAAACACTGTACGGCCCGGTGCCGGTCGGATTGGTGTTAGTAAAATCACCGGCGTCTATGGGTGAACTGATATAAAGCCGGTTGGGATGTTCAGCCACACCCGATACGATCTGTTTGTCGGAGTAGTAAACGCCAAAAGCCCCGCGGACGGTGGTAGTGGGCCGCGAAGCCGTCGTACCAAGTAGTTTTGTACCGCTGTTAACACCATTCCACACCCACAAGGCCCCGCCAGCTTGCACGCCACAGACCTTAGCCGTGGTGCCGAAAGTTATACCGCCAGCGGCGGTTTGCCAAACGCTACCCGATAGATACTTGAGCACTAAGTCGGTACTGTCGATAGTTACAAGTGTGCTGTCCGAGCCGGTCGGATAATAGCTCATAAGACCGCGGGGAGCGCCAGTTAGTCCGGTGCCAACCTCTTCCCAGCCGAATGGCTTAGAGACAGAGCCGGTCTCGACTATAAAAGCGTTCATCGCCGAACTGGCTTCGCTGTCGCCTATAAACTCTTCGGAGCCGAACAAGTCAAGCCCCTTGCCCGGATTGGTGTAGCTTCTATCTTGTACAGTGGAGCGGCGTCGGCCGCGTGAGCGAACGCCTGATATTTTCAGGCTCATTTTAGCTGGTATCTCCTATGCCACCGCCAGTCCTATCGCGGTTGGTCTGAGCGAACTTTTGTGGTCGGCGTCGCTCTTGGTTCTCCATCAATTCTTCGACTTCTTGCCTAAACTGATCTTCTTCGGGGCCAACGTCAGCTTCCGGGTCTTGGGCTTGGCGATAATAAATCAACGCTCCTTTGGCTATCACCATAGCCGTAAATGGCGCTGTTTGAGTGCTAGATACGTCTGGTGAACTATAGAAAACTACAGTCAATTCAGTATTCGGCTCGGTGGTGTGCATTTCCCACTCGCCGTCTTCATTGACTATTAGTGCGTATTTGCGGTCGCCCTGCCCGTAAAGCTGCAAGTCGTCAAAGGCTACTAGGGTGTAGCCGAAGTTTTGGTCGCCCGGCCCCACGTAACTGAAGCTGGGAAAAGCGCCAAACTCGAACTCTGAAATGTCAGCTAGACCCTCGTCATCGGTTGAGACAGTGTCGGAAAGCGTATCGACTCGCCAATCAAAGGCCCGCTGTAACCGCTGAACGGCACTGACTATAAAAAATGTCCGCCGGGTGATCTCGGCGTTTGGTGTGGCGTTTTGGTTAAGTAGGGCCGCCAGTGCCGTCAAGCAGGCTGATAGAGTAGTTTGTGGGCTCATCTACAGGTGCTCCGGTATCTTGTACTCGATAAACTCATTATAAAGTCTAACGCGCATTTTCTGGCTCTCTTGGCCCTTGGCTATACCCAAGCCCAGCGGATCAAAACGTCGCAACATTCCATAGAGGCTTTCCGGCATTAACCCTAGTACGCGTAAATGCTGTACGGTTTTGCCGGTTTCTTGAACACGGCCCTTATTAAGTGTAGCAGCCGACTGGCCGAACTTTTTGTCGAGAAGAGTGGACGCCACCTCTTTAGCTTCGTAGACGGCGGCCCGGTGTTCTCTGCTCCGGGTTATTGGTTTTAACTCAAACCACAAGCGCTGTATAGCCCGCCAGCGGCGCGGAGAAGCCGGTTCATAACTAAATATCAAGTCGACGATTTTTCGTGCTCTCTGGTGTGCGTCCGAAGCCTCAGTGGCCTTGTTATCGTCGGGTACTAGCAGTTTGGTTAGCGTCGCCTCTTTAGCCATATCAACCTCTCTTATGAGTTACTTGGTGGGGCCAGCCCTTCAGCCAGCCCCTTTTATCTTTAACTGCTAGGGTGCAACGTCGACCATATTGATCGCAGCGCCGTTGGCATTTTCAGCCCGCGCTTCCAGCGTCAATTCTCCGACGACGTGGCCATTAGTGGAGTTACCCACTTTGGCCAACTCTTCTTCGTGCGGCTTGTCGCCGTAGGCTATCGCCCACTTGTCAAGCTGTAGAAGCAGTGCTCGGAAAACACTGTCGACTTGATCATTCACAAACCGGTGCTTGTGAATTGCGATGGTCTCGTAGTCGCCTTCGTACTCGCGTACTGTGCTGACTAACCGACCGCTTTTTCTGTCGTACTGCATATCGCCGTTAGTGAACGTAGAGGTAGTTCGCTTTAAGGCTGGCGGCAGGAAGAGGTCTTGCGGAGCCCCACCTTCCCAGTAACAAAGCTCGGACAGGTCGTTTAGAGTGCCTTCGTTCCAAACGGCGGTGCTCGTACCATCAATTATGTTAGTGTCAATTTTGTTTATGATACCATCCATTTCACGGGCGGTGCTTCCGTTGCCGTTGGCACGGGTGCCTCGAACTACGGAATACTCACTGTCGTTACCCCACTCCTTCATTGCCTTGTCGGCCTCGTGGGCGTAGCGGTCATCAAACCCGGCGTGGCGAACCCAACGCTCAGTGTCCGAGACGTTAAATGGTATTTCAACTATCTGTGTTACGTTGTCCACGCGAGTAGGTCGAGTACGCGCGCCATACGTAGTAGCCGCACCTTCAATCACCTTGTTTGTGGCAGGGGTCTTGAGGGTCTCTACTAAGTTGACGTGGGTAGTCGCCATCGCCTTCGCTTTCTGAAGATTTTTCAGAAAGTAGTTCTCGATTGGACTGATATTTTCGATTTCGTTCGCTAAGTCCTCGCGGACAGCGGCGTCATCGTATGTCTGTTCAACGGCCATAAGCCAGTTTCTCCCTTATCGAATTAGTTGGTGTAGATGGAGCGTGTGCTCTCTGACACCCGAAAACTACTAAACGACTGGGTTGGCTCGACGGGCATTGCGGCGGTAGATAATAAGTTTTCTACGCCCCTCTGCGGCTTTGGCCGGGTCACGACTGGCGGCTTGCTTCTTAAGCTCGGCGTACTCCGTATTCTTAGCAGTTGAGCCGGTGCCACTGCCCCTTTCGGTGCCGGCGGTGGCTACAACTTTACGGCGTATCTTCTGTGAGCTTACTCCGCTCTTGAAGGCCCGGTTGTACATCTTGTCGACTTTTTTAAGAGCCGCCGCAGGTGATACATAAGTACCGGTGCCGGTACGCGCCTTATCAAATGAACCTAAGTGGATTTGAAGCGCGATGTCTCGCAAGTCTCGATTTTTCCATATATGCGGAAAGTCTTGCGAGCCTTTTTGCCACTGGCCGGAAAGTTGGCCGCGAACTTGGTTAAGAGAATTGCTCTCTGCGCCTTGCGCGTCTGCACGCTTTTGCGCCCACTCTTGCACGGCTTTGTTAGCCGCGTCGGGGTCGATTAACCCATTCTCGTCGCGTGGTAGTTTTCGGATGTCAAATTGCTCGTCCTGCGGTGCTCCTGACATAGCAGAACGCATAATTGCGAGGCCGACAGGGTCTTCTTCGTCTTCTTCGTCGTCGTCAGCCGTAGCACTGCTATCGGCGGCGGCGCCTGCGTCGGATGTATCGGCTTCGCCGGTATCATCATCTGAACCTGAAGTGGTGTCGCCCTCTCCCCCGTCGATCTCTTCGTCGTCGAGGTCTTCATTGTCCGCGTCGCTTCCGCTGTCGTCCGCTACCGCGTTATTAACTTGGTCTTGTAGGTCAGTTTCCTGATCATTCATTGATTTGCTCCATCTTCGCGCTTTCAGCGCTTATTACTTTTATTATAGAACTTACGTTTTAATTATACAACTATACTATGGGCTCGGTGAAGGCGAGGCGCTTGGAGAAGTTGAGGCCGAAGGGCTGACTGAAGCTGACGGGCTTAAGCTGGGAGAAGCGCTGGCGGATGGCGAAACACTGGCGGAAGGTGATACTGAAGCCGACGGGCTGAGTGAGGCCGAAGGTGATAGCGATGGACTGGCCGAAGAGCTTGGAGAGACGGAAGCCGAAGGCGACTCTGAGGCACTTGGAGACTGCGAGGCTGAGGGTGAGACTGAGGTACTAGGAGAGACTGAAGCGCTGGCCGAAGAGCTTGGCGATAGCGAGGCGCTGGGTGAAAGGCTGGCTGAAGGTGAGCGCGATTGGCTGACAGAACTTGAGGGTGATAGTGAGGCTGAGGGCGACTTCGAGGCACTGGGTGAGCGCGAGCGACTGACGGAACGGCTGGCAGAAGAGCTTGGAGAGACTGAAGCGCTGGCAGAAGAGCTTGGCGATACGCTTGGGCTGGCTGAAGAGCTAGGCACAGTTCCCCGTGCCACGTAAGCACCTTCTTCTAGCATTATATAGTGACAATAAGCTGTTATCGTACCGGCAGTAATACTAGCGGTTTTAGGTGTTAGTATGATACTTTCGTCTTGTGCGACCGGCAAATGCGGCGTACTGGCACCCACGGCACCAGCCGCAATAACGCCAGTTATATCAACCTTTTCGCCGGCGTCTAGGGTAGTAGCCGTAGTCGTCGGAATCAAGCTGGCTGTACTAGAGCCAACACCGACTTCAAAGGTACCGCCACCGGCACTAATTAGATCATCTGAACATTCTATAGTAACAGCCACGCTCATATCTCCGCTTCGGGCTTTGAATAACTCGACTGCGACGTCTTGAGTACCGAAACCTTGCAGACCGCCGGTTAGGTATGTAGTCGCCACTGTAGAAACTACACCAGTACCGTCGTTGCCGGGTCTATCGGTTACATCCACTAGGGCGTCAGCGTCAGCGTTGCCCGCAACTGCGGTTTTAATTTCATCAGCAGTAGAAATAAGTGCATAAGCCACGCCCGGAGTATCGACTGCTACGACGGCCGTTGCACCACCAGCGCCACGAGGGTTAAGTTTATCGGCATTGGCGCCAAGAGCTTCGACGTTGGTGGCCGCCAGATCGCCTACAAAAGTGATGGTATACGGGCCGCCGTCCGAACCAGCGACAGTAACATTACCGACACCGATGGTCGGGATGTCTTCAAGCGCCGCTTCGACAGCCGCGGCAGTGGCGTCATAATCGATAAGGCCGGAGATTTGGCCCCTGAAACTACAGAAAAACTTACCACCTGTAGCTGTGATTGTCAGTGTTTGAACCTCGTCTGTACCACTGTTGCTTTCAAGCGAGACAATAATGTCTTGGCCATTGACAGTGACGGCTAGGGCTTGGCCTAGCTCGCCGGGATCAACGTAGGCGACTGTAATATCATTACCGTACTCGCCGGTGTTTTTAGCAGTCCACACCAAGTCTTCGTTAGTCGCAAGCAGTGAGTGAAGTTCTAATGAGGCTTTTGCGGCCGCCGCAAAAATAATCTGCTTTGAGACTCGGAACACCGCGTTTTGAGCGTTAGCGCGAATCACGTCTCTATCTTGGTCGCGGATGTCGGCATTGCCTATGGACATTTGTTATCTCCCTTACGTTTATAGTACAGCAGTTTTATTACGTTTTCTAGCATTTACTGGTTTTGGCACGATCCAGCCAATTTTACAACGCCGGCATTTATACCCAACGTAGCCCTCTATGCTTTTTTCGGTGGGGTCTAAGACCGGGTCGTGCTTACCCTTAGCACAGGGCGTTGACACGCGTTTCCACGTGTCCGGGTTGCCGACGACGATAACTTCCGCGTCTTCTCCGCCTTTCACGTGAAAAGGCCCCTCGCCGGCTTCACTCCCGTCGAAGATATGGCGGAAAGTTGCTCTATCTTCTTTGCTAGGTTTTGGCACCCTTCATTTCCTGTTCGGTTTCCTTTATCTGGTCTCGAAGATTCTGCTCTTCTTGTTGGGCCGCAGTAAACTCGTTAAGCAACCACTCCGCGCCATTTATCTTGCCAGCCATAAATAGCGCTCGCTGATTAAAACTAAGTAGGCTATCGGGGTCATTAGGATTAACGGCCGCTTGGTCGCGCCTGAACTGGTTGACGGCGGCTCTGATATGGTCTTCAACGGCCTTCCAGTCTGGCATTTCGACTACGACCTTAACGGCTCCAACGAAACTAAGCCGTTGGTTGAGGTGGATTAACCGCGCCTGCGGTGTCTCCGTACGTGTCGGTCGCTGCGGCGGTCTGTTCGGCGGCATTCGGCGTACTCCTTCCTTCTAGTTGATCGATTATTAACTGGGCTATAGCGGGCTCTAGGTTGCCACTATCCACCTCGGCTCGGATGGCGGCTATCATATCAGCCGCATTTTGTGGTTGCTCGCCAGTTTCGGCGGGGTCGTGCAGGAATGTATCGAAGTCTGGTTTGCCGAACTCAGTACTAACCTCGTTGGCCATAGCTTCTAGGTTATAGTATATCGGTTTAACGGACGGAGTGCCATCGGCACCCAGTGGCGGTGCGACTGGCTGCATACCCTTCGCTACTGGTGCAATCCCGGCTTGAACAAAACTCTGATTTTGCACAGCGAACATCTGTTGGAGCCACGCCACAGTCTTTTGAACACGCTCATCTGGTGTGGCTGGCTGCATACTGTCTTCGTCGATGGTGACAACCATAGTCTGTAAAAAGTCGTCGCTGGTGATGGTCATTGCTTGGCTGGACATACCTTTTTTCATTTCCAACGCCAACGGATCGTCTAAGAACTGCCGGTTGTTAGACAGCCACATAGTACCGGTCATCTTTAGCGACTGCATAAAGTTACTTTTCATAAAGGTAGCAATCTCGCCGGCGGCTTCTTGGAGGCGCATAATGCCGGTAGCCGTACCTTGCGTCTTGTCGGTTGAGCTAGAAGGCGTACCGGTAGCGTAGTTGCTGATCGTACCCCACTCTATGCCTTTTTCCAGCAAGTTCATCATAACGTTGAATATCTCCATAGGCGGCTGTGTGGGACTCTCAAAGGTTGGTAGCGTACCAGAGTAACGTACCTCTCCGCCCGGCGCGTAGTAGAAATCGTAAATCGTGGTGGAAGTATCGTGCATTAAAATACCGCCGTTGCCGACGATGTTTAGGTTATCAGCGTACTGGTTGAAAATGTCATTGTAGGCGTTGGCCATACTCTCGGTAACTTCAAAAATGCTCTCGCCCCACATATCGTGCGGTCGGCGGCGGATGTAGAACGGCACAATCGGGTACATTCCGTGCCAGTAGGGTTGTTTGACGTCGCGTATACGAACCCAAATGTTGCGTTCATCGCTGGTCTGGTCGGTGTTCTGGCTGCCTTTGACCGGCTTGGTTGAACTGGCCTCTTTCGGCAAGTCGCTGTCGAGGTGGGCTTCCGCGAAACAAGTTAAGTAGACGCCGTCTTCGGTTTTTTCGTAGCACTCGTAAACATCAAAGCTGTCGACAGTGTCGTCGATAGTCTCTTGGTCGATGGTGCCAGTGCCAATTAGGCGGTTGCGAGCCTGTTTATACTGGGCCACGCGGTCTTTTTGCTTACCGGTTGGTACTAGAGCGTCGATAATTTTAGAGTCGTAGTATTCGTCGGATAAAAGCTCGGCTCGGCTCTTGCGGTACTTAGTAATCACCCACGCTTTTTTCTGTATGCTCCGGCCACCTGGCGAAACAAACACATCAAACGAGTTAATCGGATCAAGGTCATTCCAAGCGTGGTCTAGCTCTACCTCTGTCTCTTTTGAGTAATCTGGCGTGCCGTCTTCTTTTGTGATCGGCTCGTAGTATTTGCGAGTGCCAGTACACCAATCGGCTTTACCGAAGCCGGTGCCGACAATCACGGCGTCAGAAGCGCTATCGAACAAGCGGTCGCGGATGGTCTCGTCTAGGAATGGGTTGTCGTAGTCATAGGCCAGCTTCAGGTTGGCTTTTTGTATCTTAAGCGCGTCATCTGTCGAATAAACTTTGTCGTATATCTTAACCGAAAAGCCGGGTTGAAGCGCGAGCAGCTTGGCTATGATAGTCCACGCTTTGTAGCTCATAACGGGTATAAATGCTTTCGAGCGCCAGCGGCCGATGTTTTTGTAGGTCTTGATGGCGTACATCAGCTTGTAATACTCGGCCCACTTCTTGAACATTGGTAACTGGTTTTTATAAGCCGTGTCGAGACGATTTTGCCAGACAACCGGGTCAATGCTGTGGCTGGCCGTCTTCTGGCCAGTGTCGCCCATTGGTTGAGTATCCGTTAAATCCGAGCCTATCTCTCCGCTAGACATAAGCCAGTCTCCTGTTGCGCTTGTTTTCAAGTTTATATATTGCATTAGCCGTCTTACAGGCAACACAACGACATTTCACACCGGTATACATTGAGTAAGTTCCGTGCTTATAGCCCGTAAAACCGTTGTCTTGAGCCGTTTTGTGAGCGTGGCACGGAGAACACAGAAGTTGACATTTTTGCAATTCGGGCAATAGACGCTCTAAACTACAATCCCAATTACTCCAAAAATTGAACGATTTGTCCTCTGGCAATACGTGGTCAAAGTGAAGGTTATCGATTGAGCCACAGTTAATACACGCTCCACCGAGTAGAGAGCGTAAGAGAGTTATCCTTTCGGCTTTTTTCGCATTTCTTATAGGATTTTTAAGCACCATAATATCCTTAAGCTACCACTTTCATATCTATCGGTCGTTTACAGTGGTCGCGTATCAGCCGCATTTTATTAAACATCACAACAGCCGGCACTTTGGTATTGTCTAGGCCATTCTGGTAGTCAAACAGTTCTTGATCCATATCTACCCCTGTCGGTACTAAAAACGTAAAGCTCTTCTTGGTGCCATACTTACCTTTGCCGATGGCTTGGCCGGTGTCGATAGCGCCGAGAAAGGTATACTTAGTCATCAGATAAGCCGCGTACCCTTGATCTGCGGTCTCGAAATCTTCGTCTCCCGTGTCCGCTAAATCGTTAGCCATAAGCTCATTTTATATCAAACTAAGTGATTAAGCGACCTGTCTCATCGTAGACCGCCTTTCGAGCCCGCCCCTTTGCTCCTTTAGGAATTGACGGAAATGACTTGTAGTTAACAGCGAAGAACTCTATTTGTGTCCTGTGATGGCTCGTCCAGTCGTGCACTGGTTTGGTGATAGGCGTGGTGCTTTGGGTCTCTTCTTTCCGCACCGGGTAGCGGGCCAGCTTCATACACTCGTGCCACCAGCGAGTACCGGGCGTCTCATTGACTTGGAGCTTAGAGAGCAGCCCTTTTGTGGCGTCGCGGCGTGGCAGCCACTCGTTATCTTTTTCATTGCTCTGAACGTAGACACCAACCTGTCTGAGCTTAAAATACGGGCTCTCGCCGCTTTCGATATGCCGCTGTTTGCCGGACGGGTCGCCAAAATAAGTAGCCTCGCGCCAGTAGCGATTGCGCTCTATCATTTTCAACTCGTCATCGGAATAAGTAAAACGACCGGAGTTAATTGGACGGCCAAAGAACGGGTAGAACCAGTCAATGATTTTCTCGCTCTTCTCGAAACCCTCGATTAGCGTCCACCAGTCGGAGTTTTTGACGGGCTGGTACCAACCTAAAGCCACCGCGTCGAGCCCGATGTCCATTGAAACATAAAGTGGAAGATCGGGGTCGTATGGGTACTGGCCAAAAGGTATATGGTCAACTTCCGGGTAAGGCCGGCCCGCCGCGCTGTACTCCCACGATATATCAAGCTCGTGGAGCACCTCGTCTTCAGTTCGGCGTTGTTTTTCGTGGGCGTACCACGCTTTAGTCTTGTTGGGGTGCTGGCTCCAATGAAGTGTTATCACCTGTATTTTATCGCTAAAGCGGACACTTTTAGCGTAGCTTGGGATGTCCGGCGGCGTGGTGATGGCGATACGGCTCCGGGCCGCGTCGCCGCCGGCAGTCCACGAGCTTTTAGCGTCAGGCCAAAAGCCAAACTCGTCGTAGACCACAACGCGGTAGCGGCCAGCACGGCTAAAGTTTGGGTTAGAGCTTTCGCCGATGATAGCGTTACCATTGTCCGGGTTGGTGAGCTTGCGGTACGTTCTATGCACTGACGAGCGGAAGCCCTGCGGCAACAACTTCGGGTCTTTGATTGTCTTAATAAAGTAGTCGATTTTGCCAAAAAGACTGTCTATCTCCCTGTTGTCGACGTACTCTTCTTTACGCGAGCCGATTAGAGCTTGGAAGCCCGGCTCAAACAGCCAGCACCAAAACAGCACGGCCAGCACAATCCACGAAACACCCATATCGCGCGACTTCTCGATAAATAGGTCGTGGCCGTCTTTGAGGGCTGCGTAGACTTGGTCGATCAGTTCGTCTTGGAAGTCATAAGGCAAAAAGTCGATGTCGTGTGGGTAGGCTTCAGGGCGCGGGTCGAAGGTTTTTAAGAACTGCCGGACAAAATAATGCTTGTCGGCTTTGGCGTCGCGCCTCAAAACCACATCAGTTCTTCGCTTTAGCTCGTCGTCGTTCGAGATAGGCGTCGATACTGTTTTGTAATTCTTCATCGCTTAACTCCTCTAGGTCGCCATCGTCTCTCTCCCCAAGCTCGACCTTCTCAGTCGGTCGACCATAGGCCCGGTCTAGTAGGTTCTGCATTGAGAGATTGTCGGCTGGTTTTCTGCTGATATAGTAGTAATAATCATCGCTCTTAGAGTTTAGCGTAGCTCCATCGTCTATCACGTATTCTTTGATAAGCTCGAGGCTAGTTACAATCTCGGTAAATGCTTTGCGGTCTCTACCCTTACCGGTATGGCCGCGAACCATCAAGAAGGTCTCACCGCGAGCTTTGTTAAGCTGGGCGTTCAAAATACTGTCTGTAGCCTGCACAATGCGCTGTACCATTAGTTTTTTGCTGACGAGGCGTTCGAGAGTTTTTGGAGCACGATAACCTCTACGACCATTGTTGCCGGGTTTATTGCCACGCTTCTTGCCTTTGGCGCGTGGTTTTGTTTTTTTGTTTTCGACGGCCTTTTTAGCGGTAGGCTGTGCTGGTGCTTCAGGGGTGAGAATGATACCATCGCACGCTTTACCACACTGCGTACATTCGTAGTGATTAGTACCCTCTTCACCGCCTACAACACGCACCGGAACTTTGTGGCAGTCGCTCACACGCGTTGGATCGTTCATATCTTTTTACCCCAGTCTCCCGTTGGAGCTTTAGTATCTTTCAGCCCTACAACTTCAACAACCAAGCGTACTGTTTCGCCGGTCTGCTTTGGAGTAGGCCCATCCACAGTCTTAACATCCCCACCGGGATATTTATACTTATAGACACGAAATGTCGACCAGTCAGCGGCTTCGTAACCTACAAGCTCTAGGAGTAGACCTTTGTCCTCATTCATAGGTACTGCTCCATTAAGCCCCGCCGGTAACGAGCCTTCCACTGTAAGTACTTTGCAGGATAGATTCTGCGGTCTGACGGGCCATAGTCACTATCGCCTTTGCAAACTTGGCATCGACTAAGTGGTGGGCTGGAATTACAGCTAGGGCAAAAACCTAGCCACAATCTGAAGAGGCCAGCGTACCAGTTATAGTAGAACTTTATCAGATTAATCATCGTTTTTTAGGTAATATCTACCCATCCCCTTGAGTGCCCGTAAAACGTCGTTAATGTTGGTTTTGGTGAGCCGGCTATCGTAGCCTTTGATCAGCGCCACGATGGCCCGCTCTTGGAGCCCACTGTTTTGCATAGCTTTCACCGCCTGAGCCGTCGCCCGGACTGCTTCGGCGATTTGGTCGCTATAAAATTGGACTTCGATCTTTTTAGTCATATTTTCCTCTGTTGAGTTATGGTTGGGGCTCCCGTGAGGAGAGACGAGAGGGGGCGGTACCGCTCGCCTGCTCCCCCCACCAGAGCCCCGAATTGGCTATAGGTCGATTAGTTTACTGATTTTATGAATGGTCATACGAAGATCGCGGGCCATTCCCACGCGCTCTTCAATTTTGTTGGCCAAATTGACAGGGTGGTCGCGCCCAACCGTGTCTTGTTTACCATCCCCTTCGGGTTCAAGCCGCAAAATTGGCGTTATTTTTTTGACCAACTCGCCAAAAGCACTCGCGGCATTGTGTAATTCGCCATCAAGAGCACCGAGAGCTTGGTCTACGGAGCTAATTTGTAGGTCGTTCAGTGGACGGCCTATTGCACCCCCCATAGTGCCTTGTGGCTCGTCGTAAGTCGCATTTTGTGTTTGTGCTGATGTTCCTTCGTCCATTGTCTTATTCTCCCTCTCTTAAGGTTATTTTACTTGACTTGTTAAGTATTTACTGGTGCCTTCAAGGCTGTTTCAATGAACGCTCGAAGGTCTTTAGCGGCCGGGAACTTGGCGTCGGACGTGTCCGATACACCTAAACTCTTGGCCACTTTTTCGAGATCGCCCCGGTTCATTTTGGGTAGTGCGGCTAAAACTACTTCCGGCGGTAGATTGCTAGGTGAAGACTGTCCGGCTTCAGAAGCCTTTTCTACCTCAGTATCAAGCGTTTTTTCGTCCAGTTGAGCCAGTGGCGGTTCTTGTTTGTCTTGCTCGGCTTGTTCGGCCATTGCTCGCTTGCCGGCCGGACTAAACTCGTTAGCCATTCCGTCGGCCCCCTCACTTGCGAACGTGCGAGCCACGTCTTTATCAGTCGGCACTAGTTTTCGGTAGGGAACCCACTCGTCAGTACGCTTATCGCGGACTTGCATAGTGTCGGCTTCACCCCTAGTTAAATACAAAGACCGCCCACGTCGTTGAGTAACTTCGGGCGGTAAAATGCCTCGTAGTCGAGGCAAGTAGCGGTACTTTGAACGTAAAACCGAGCTACCTGTCTGTCCGGCAATGTTGGCGGTAACGATCAACTGAATAAGCTCGTTACGGCCGACCGCTTTGGCGGCCTCTATCGGTATTTGGTAATTGTAAATTGCGTAGTTTCGCAACTCTTCTGGTCGCATTTCCAGTAAGGTGCTCAACCACTGTTGATTGTCGGGCGCCACCTGTACAGTAACAGGGGTGTCCATATATGCTTGTTCCTCTTGTGTTAGAGGTTCTTGCTGTAAATCGTCAGCCACGTTTATTCTCCCTTCGCAAAGGTTTGTTAAATTGTACTCTCACTATACCACTAGCTCTATTAACAATAAAGCCTTTCAAGCGTCTAGTGGTTAGAACTGTCCACACCTACCATATACAGCGTCTTTACATAAGATTTTTTGAGGTCTATAGTTGAGGGTCTAGTCGTCCCAGTTCAAACCTTTTTGGCGACTCAAAATAACTGAAAAAGGGCCACACTCAAACTCAAGCGAAAGCAGAGGGGTGGATTAGGCACTCCACAACTAAAA
>Ga0209727_1000641_pt1 | contig 36897 bp, 50 predicted proteins | sample RifGroC1_FD_183995 | JGI IMG/M metagenome (GOLD analysis project Ga0209727, IMG submission 183995) | Groundwater microbial communities from Rifle, Colorado, USA - Groundwater C1 (SPAdes) (version 2) | ecosystem: Environmental > Aquatic > Deep subsurface > Groundwater | place: Rifle, Colorado...
TCCCTTTCCATAAACCTTTAGAGTTTCCAAAGACCGGTTATTGGATTATGGAAAGGGAAAGAGAGTTAGACCATTTTAGCGAGTCTTTAGAACGTCGCGTAATTGATTAAAAATATATGGACAGAATAGAAAAATTAACCCCCGAACAAGAAGCGATGTTTCCAGTTTGGCGAGATAAATGGATAGACATTGGCCTTAAAACAGGAGAAACCGACTGGGAAACATTTGGGGTTTATATGCCCATTTGTTATCAAAAAGCAGGTTTGGAATTTCCTAAAAAAGTTATTCGTGTCAGCTCGCCTATTGTGGGTGCTTTTGCAAGCAGTATTGCAAACAAAATTTTGAAGAATAAGGGTAAGTCGGTTCACGATGCGGTTCACGGTGCGGTTCACGATGCGGTTGGCGGTGCGGTTGGCGGTGCGGTTCACGATGCGGTTGGCGGTGCGGTTCACGGTGCGGTTCACGATGCGGTTCACGATGCGGTTCACGGTGCGGTTCACGATACGGTTCACGATGCGGTTCACGGTGCGGTTCACGATGCGGTTGGCGGTGCGGTTCACGATGCGGTTCACGATGCGGTTCACGGTGCGGTTCACGATGCGGTTCACGATGCGGTTCACGGTGCGGTTCACGATGCAAAACTAGAATGGCACTTTTGGCTCGGCGGTCAATTTTGGGTAGGTGGTTGGTGGGGTTCTCCGGCTTACGTTTCATTTTTCACTGATGTATGTAAATTAAAATTAAATGTTGATATTCAAGAACGCGCTACTGCTTACAGAAAGGTGTGTGAGTCGGTAAATTATATCTGGTGCAATAGTGAATTTGTAATGGTATGCGCACGGCCGACAAAAATTCTTAGAAACGCGCAAGGCAGGTTACATTCTGACACTGGAAAGGCGATTGAATATCCTGATGGCTGGGGTCTGTATTTTCTTAATGGTGTCCGATTTGACGAAAAACTTTTCAAGGAAGTTACATCAAAGAAAATGCCATTCAAAGATATTCTTGCGATTAAAGATGTTGACCAACGCAGACAGGCTATGAAATACGGCAGTTGGAGTGATTTTACAGAATCACAAAATGCCACAAAAATTGACGAGTTCACAAAACTGGATATAAACGGTGAACCTGTTTCTTATGAGCTTTGGGAATTTCCCTTTGACGAAAAGAAAAATAGGGAAGAAAGATTATTTACCAAAACCGTTCATTTCGCCCGCTACCTTTGCCCCTCTACAAGAGAATGGCACACAAAAGGTGTTCCGGCCTTAAAAACTGTTGCAGAAGTTATGGCGTGGGGTATGTCCACGAACGAAAGAATTGTGTCGCCGGAAAATTGGAAATTATTAGTTCCGCTACAAAACGAATCATAATGAAAACCTGCACCGAGTGTAACAAACCCTTATTTGACCAATCAAAAGCCGACCCCTTATCAGGACTGTGTGATGAGTGTTGGGAAAATAAAGACAATGAATAAAATAAAAATTTGTCCTTACGGATTTCATTCTAACCAAGAAGAACAATGCGATTGTGGAGAAAAAGTTAGCATAGAAAGTGAGTGCTCCGAAAATAAAGACAATGAAAAAGAAAATTAGAAATCCACTATTGGAAGATTACCGTCTTGTTCCTAATTCTAGTGGAATTATTTTAGATAGTATTTGGGTAAAAAATGATAATAGTGAGATAAAGATTAAAAGTGCATTCGGCGGAGAATGGAATTTTCGCCCCTTACAAGACGGAGAAGTTTCGTTATAACCCCCCCCCCACCGAAACTAAATTATTGGGAAATAAAAGACAATGAATAACGAACAATGCCAAAAATGTAAAAAACATTTTGAGGACGATATGTTATATGAATATCGGGGTTTTATATTTTGTGAACAACACTTTGATGAAGGCATAGAAATAGTGGACACGAAGCGAAAAGAAGTTATGGAAGTTACAGCCCATTCTGTGAAATCCCAAGCTAATGGCGAATGGGCGAATGGTAGCTACAAGAAAATGGCAACAGATGTCGCAGGGAATCCAATACCGACAAAAGTCAAAGAGCCACAGATATTAAAAGATTACGAGTCAAGTATTCTTTAAGTGAAATGTTAAGACAATGAATAAAAAATTATGAAAGAAGAAAAAAGATACATTACAGCTTGGGCGATACAACAGAAAAAAGACAACTTTGAGTATAAAGTTGGAGATGTTGTGGAAATATCACTTTGGCGGCGTTCTCTCGTAAGATGGAAAACAAAATATCAAAAAATTATCAAAATTAAATTTGAAATGAAATGTTAATTACTCTCCCGCAAATAAAGTTATCGCCTTCTTGATGTAGCAATTAAGTCGTTATGTGAAAAACTTTGTTTCGGGAAAGTAGTTCGCGTTAATTATTAGCAGGGCTTTAATAAATAAAAATATGTCAGATATGACTACAGAAGAAAAAGAAGTTTCATTTGGTGGAAAAGCAGTTGGTCTAACTTTTAATCCGTCCAATGACTCAACAGTTCAAAAAGTGAAGGAATTGTATGCAGAAATTATTGACCTTTGTAACAATCTTCGGACAGAAGCAGGACAAGGTGAAAAAGGTAGAATGTTTTCAGTCGCAATTACAGAAGCCCAAACAGCCCAGATGTGGGCAGTCAAGGCGATTACTTGGAAAAATTAGCACTTAAGCCCTGCTAATAGTTCGCGTTTAGGAAGCTTCATTGAGTGTTGCGGTGGCGGAATAGGTAACGCCGTCTACAAAGTCGTTAAAGAATCTGCGAGGTGACTATACTAATCCGATAAACGAAAATCGTTTTAGGCAAATCCCCGCCCGCAACATTCAGTGAAGCTTTAGGAAGGTAAGCTCTTTGAAGGAAGTGGGGTAGCCATCAAAGGCAAGTCGTTGTGGACTGGATAGCCATTGAGGTATAAAAGGGGAATAGGACACAAACCGAGGTCTCTCCCGAACGCTTCCTTCACAGAGTTCATCTTCCAGTGTTGGTTGAAGTGGGGGAGGTAGAGTCGTCTAACAGGTTAGGACGTCCCTAACGGGAAAATGATGGTTTCGATTCCATCCCACTTCCCCGCTTCAGCCCGCATAGGTCTAATAATTAAAAAGAAAAATATGAAAAAATGTCCACAATGCAATCAAGAAATACCAGAGTCAAACTTTCAAGAAATTAAAGGGAAAACTTTGGAATGGGGGAAAGTAAGTGAAAAAGAAATGACTTGGAATGAAGCAAAGAAGTGGTGTGAAGAGCAGGGGAAAGGTTGGAGAATGCCTACACGAGTTGAGTTGATACAAGCTTATGATGAAAAGGTTGAAGGTTTTTCGGGCTACACCTTCTGGTCTTCTACGGAGACCTATAGTAATGCGACTGGCGCGTGGGTCGTGTACTTGTACTACGGCTTCACTAACAACCTTAATAAGGTTAATAGCAAGTATGTGCGTTGCGTCCGTCCCTAAGGCAATTCCCCGTCTGATTTGGTAATTTATCAGAAGAACTTAAAAAGATATGAAACAGAAATGCGACCATTGTTTGGATAAAAATTCGGAATACTGTGTTCGTTGTGGAATGGAAGTGATTAAGAAAGAATTTATTCCTATGAACCAAGAAACTCCTCCCACCTGTTTTGAGTGCGGAAAGCCAATGGAATCCGCCTACGACCCAATAACTAAAAAACTCTCAAAATATCTGTGGCACTGTCAATGTTATCCAAATAGAATTTTATCAGTTGGTTAAATTAAAAGTGGATAACTCAATTGACTAGCGTAATGTAGGGTATATAATTTAAGCACAATTGAATACAAGCAAAGGGCCACCATTAGTTTTGGTGTCTCTTTTTTTATGAAAAAATTAACCTGCCAATTTGGGGCCAATAATCCTAATTGTGAAATAACCTTAAAAGATTCAGACGAACGATACCGGATCCACGGAAACATCTGCCCTAAATGTATTTTATTCATTTCAAGCCATACAGGAAGATACAAATCATTTGATTTTGAGGAATTTATTTTTGACGTAGAATTTAATCTTTTGAAAAATGGATAAGTCATCAAAAATAGCTCTGGTAATGTGGACATTAGTCCCGATTATTTTAATCGCCGGCCTTTGGTTTCTCTTGACTCACGAATTGTCAAAGCTAAAACCCGCGCCGGTTTCTGATATAGAAAATACCGAGGTGCCGTATGTTCCCCCAGCTTTTAACGGAACGGGGGACAAGGGATAAATATGAATTACGACCGCCTCATAGATTACCTGTTAGTCGCCCTAGTATTTATCGCAATCGTATCAGTAGGTTTTGTTTGTGGAGTAGCGTTGTGGGTTTATCAGTATATTTTATGAAAATTGAACTCAAGGAAAATGATTTTGCCGATTCAACAAGTTTGACAGGTAGAAATAAGCAAACTAATTGTTATAAATGCAAAAATCTTTTTACTGATACTTTACCAATGCACCCAACCTACATAACCATTCCTAATCTTTATTCAGTAGGATTCTTATGTAAAAATTGTGCCGAAAACTTTGCTGAAAAAAATGGATAACTTAAAAATTGTTAATGGAACGCCGCCAAACTATGAACTACTTAAGGCGGTAGGATTGGTCAAAGAAGGAAATATCTATTGTTATGGTTCCACGATTTTCAACCCTTCCGACAAAGAAATTCCATCAGACATCAAGTATCACGAGCAACAGCACTCCATAAGGCAGGGAAATAATCCGAGTGAATGGTGGAACCGCTACTGTAACGATCCGGCGTTCAGGCGAGAAGAGGAGATAATGGCTTACGCAAAACAATATCGCTTAATCAAGAATGCATTGACCGACAAAGACGCTAAAGAATTTTTAGAGGAATACGCTATCAACCTTTCAAGCCTTTACAATTTAGGGATTACCAAATCACAAGCGGCCACGGCCATAAGAAAATATGATGTTAACGCATAACCAAAAATGATTATAGAGGTTTTACAAGAAACTTTGAGAGAGTTGGAGAAAAATACAACAATAAATGAAAAAACTTAAAAAAGGTAAAAAGAATCATCAAGGAGAGGGAGGGGGCAGACCCGGATCATTTCAAAGTGAAGAAGATTTTTATAGCAAAGTTTTAGCCTACCTAGATGATTGTAAAGAAAAAATGGAAATGCCAAACCGCGCAGGACTTTGCGACTTCTTGAATATTCATCGCGATACCTATTACGACTATAGAAGTAAAGGTAAGTATTCCGACAGTATAAAAAGATTTGAGCAAAGATCTGAGAGTAAATGGGTTCAGAGGTTAGGCGGAAATTCACCAACTGGCGCAATTTTCTATCTAAAAAATGCTTTCAAAGAAGATTTCAAAGATAGAAATGAAACTGATATTACTTCTAAAGGAGAATCTATTGCCACTATTGTCGGAATGAAAATAGTTGATGACAGAAAAACTACAAAAACAAATTGAGTTCCGCACCAAGAATGAGAAGCAGTTACTTGCCGCTTCTTATTGGATTGATGATGAAACTGAAGAATTGGTTTATGGTGGAGCTAAATATGGTGGCAAGTCCTACTTTGGCGTGGCAATGATTTTTGGCGATGCACATATTTATCCGGGAACTCACTATTTTATTGCCCGTGAAGAATTGGGCGACCTTAGAAAATTTACAATTCCGTCAATTCAAGAAGTTCATCAACATTGGGGTTTGAAAATGGATGACTACATGTCTTTTAACGGGCAAGATAATGTTTATAATCTTTTCAATGGCTCACGGGTATATTTGATTGCTTGTAAAGAGTTGCCATCAGATTTGCTTTATGAGCGGTTTGGTTCAATGCAAATGACACGAGGTTGGATTGAAGAAGGCGGACAAATAGCTCACGCCGCAAAACGAAACTTGTATCTTTCAGTTGGTCGGTGGAACAATGAAAAATACAATCTTAAAAAGAAACTGCTTATTACTTGTAATCCTAAAAAAGGTTGGTTGAAATGGGAGTATATTGATCTCTGGCTTGAAGGCAAATTGCCACTTTCTAAAAAGTTTGTCCAAGCATTTGCGACTGACAACACTCACGGTAACAAGGACTACATAGAATCTTTGAAGAATGAGCCGGACAAAGTAACTCGTCAAAGGCTTTGGGACGGGAATTGGGAATATGATGAAAACAAAAAAGCGCTGTTTCGTTATAACGCTCTCACTGACTTATTCTCAAACTCAATTACTAAAAGCAATGAGAAATATTTGTCTGTTGACATTGCAGATGACGGGACAGATAAAACAATCTTTACTTTTTGGAATGACTTAGAACTTTATAGAGTTGAAAAATTTGCAAGATTAAATACGGAAGGAATCATAAGTCAAATTCGTGAGTATGCCGCGCAAGAGCGAATACCCTACTCACAGATTGTGGTTGATGCCATTGGAGTTGGTGCCGGAGTAGCCTCGTCTTCCTTGTTGAATGGAATTATAGGTTACAAAAGCTCTTATGGCGCTATCAAGACAGATGCAAGTCCAGTATTACTCCCGAATGTTCACTACATCAAAGATGCTCCTTTAGTAACTGATTATGCAAATCTCCGTGTTCAATGTTTATTTACACTTGCCAATCTAATAAATGACCACAAAGTATCTGTTAAGGAAATTGGAATAAAAGGTGAACTGATTGAAGAATTGTCGCTCTACCAAGATGAAACTAAAACTGACGACAAGAAAAGGGTTTGCACATCAAAAGAAGATGTCAAAGCATTGTTGCCCGACCAGCGTAGTCCAGATTTGTCAGACTGTTTAATCCAGCGCATGTATTTCGTAGTCAGAGAAATAATGTTACCGGACCAATCACAAGAGAATCAGAAAATACACGATGAATTGAAGTTTCAATTTGATAGAACGGAAGCGAAAATGGACATGAATAGTTCACGATAAAAGTTATCCACAGGCAACATCTTGTTTTGTTTTTGATAATGTTGTAGTAGAATGTAGGCACAATTGAATAAGACAAAAGGGGCCACAATTAGTTTTGTTGCCTCTTTTATTTTTATACAAAAAAACTCTGGTGGGAGTTTGAATGGATAGAACTCTAAATCAAATCGTTCGGGATGCAGAATTTAACATGATTAACGGCACGGCTGTAATTAGCCAGCATGTTACTCATAACTTATATCAAACATTAAGCACGGTTGATGCTTATTTGAACTCGGTTCATACGACAGGATTGACCGATTCACTGGGTCGGGAAAAACCTTTTTTCAACATCGTAGTCGCCGCCGCAAATATCTGGTATCGCGCCACAGACTTGGACACGAAAGGTTTTCGTCTGCTTCCGCCTTCACTCAAGAAAACAATACAAACCTATGCCGCCTACGCTCTGCTTCAACAGTGGATGAGAAAGAATAGCTGGGGACTATTCCTTAACCAGTGGGGGTTAACTCTCGCCCGTTATGGTTCTGCCGTGTGCAAATTTGTTGAGGTTGATGGGGAACTTAAGTCGTCAGTTATTCCGTGGAACAGGCTTATCGTTGACCCGATAGACTTCTACGCTCTACCCAGAATTGAAAAGCTCTACAAAACGCCGGCCCAGCTTTTGAACATGGCTACTCCGGGCCACCCGGATTATGCAAACTACAGCATGGACGTTGCCAAATCTTTGATTGAATCTCGTTCAACTCGTAAAACTTCAGGCGGGCAGAATCAGGACAACCAAAGTGAGTTCATTGAAATTTACGAAGTTCACGGTCAGCTTTCACAAGCTGTTTACAAGCAGATGAAGGGTGAGGATTACGACGACAAAGACAACAATGTTTTCTTCCAGCAAATGCACGCCTTGAGTTTTACTTCCAACGATAAGAAATTCACTGACTTTACACTCTACTCCGGTAAGGAAAAGAAAGACCCGTATCTTTTAACTCACTTACTTGAAGAAGATGGTAGAACTCTCGGCAAAGGCGCTGTTGAGTATCTTTTTGATAACCAGTGGATGGTGAATCACACGATGAAGAACATGAAAGACTATTTGGATTTGGCTTCCAAACTGCTCTTTCAAACATCAGACCCTAACTTCCTCGGCCGGAATGTTCTCACTTCCATAGAATCCGGCAACATTTTCATTCACAAGCCGAATCAGCCTATTACACAGGTATCTAATACCGCACAGAATATCGGCGCTTTGCTTTCCTATGCCAATCAGTGGCGTGCTGGCGGACAAGACATCTCCGCAACACCAGACGCGCTTCGTGGTAACGCTTCTCCTTCGGTAACTTCCGGCGTTCAGGTTCAATCACTTCAAGAACAAGCTCTCTCGCTTTTTGACATGATGACCGAAAACAAAAAACTGTATGCAAACAAAATGCTTCGTGAATATGTGATTCCTAATTTGCTTAAAAAGATGGACACGGTAGAGGAAGTTTCCGTGATTTTGAATGACGACGATATTAAAAAACTTGACGGTATTTTTATTCCCGAACAGGCCGTGAGGAATTACAACGATAGAAGTATTGAACAGGTATTGACCCCCGAAACTTCTTTGCCTCCACAACCTTTTGACCCAGTTATGGAACAGATGATGGTATCTCAAGGCTTTGCTTCACAAGGTAATACAAGAACATTCAAACCTTCAGATATTGATGGTGTGACGTGGAAAGAATCACTGAAAGATTTTGAGTGGGATGTGGTGATTGATGATTCAGAGAGCCAAGACAAACGAACATTATTCGCCGCTCTCCAAACATTCATTCAGACCGTAAAGAATAATCCGTTCGTTCAAACAATGATGCCTCCTCAGACGACATTACCAACCGGTGGAATGCTTGGTCAACAGACCCCGCAATTAACGCAATAATAACTTGGATAAAAACAAACAAAAAGAAATATTAGGAAAGATTGCCCCAATGGCTCCGATTATGAAGGAAAGAGTTACGAAAGCCGATAAGGATGTTATCAAAGCATTCTTCAAAGACGAATGGATTTCATTGACGATTGTTCGTGATTTGTTTTTTGGCTTCACAATCAGCGAATTTGAGAAAGGTGTAGTCCGTGGATTCACGGCTGACTTAAAAAAGACGCTTAAAAAGATTTTCGCACCTGAACTTTCTAAAGATAATCCAATAGGTTCTTCCGATTCAGCCGATTTGTGGACAGGTGTTCCAATCCTTCAGATTCCGTTTGATATGCAGGTGCAGAATCTTAAAGCTCAAAGAACATTCCTTGAAATGATGAAAACGGCGGTGAAACTTCTTGATGACCCAGACGGAGAGAAAGTGGATTTAGATGTTGTGATTCCCGAAGACGAAGCCGGACAGAAAGAAGCTGTTGTCAAAACTATCGCCCATCAGTGGTATGTCCGATTGGTAGAACAACAGCTCATTATCTTAAATACTTTCGCTTACCAAACAGAGGAAACACCAACGGAGATGGAGAATCGTTTGAAACGCGACAGTATGAAGTAATTTTATTATCAGGGAGCAAAAGTGCTTCCTTAACAAACACTTTTATGGCAAAAACAATGGCCGAGCTTCAGGCCTCAGTTGAAGCAAAGTTAGAAGCCGACACGGAGTTTCAGTCTTCACTCGCTAGTTTGTCCGATGACGACAAAATTAATGCAGTGAATGAAAGAAAGCAAAGCGAAATTGATTCTGAAATCTCTCGCCTCGCTGATGAAGCGGAAGCGAGAAAGAAATCAGACGAAATCGCTGGCAATCAGAAAACCCGTGCAGAAAAGGCCGAAGGTGAGCTTAAAAAGCTCAAAGGGAATGGGGGAACTCCTAATAATCCTCCTGAAAAAGATGCGGGGATTTCTCAATCAGATTTTTACGCTCTGATGAGAAATAATGTTCCCGAAGAAGATGCCGGAGAGGTTGCTGACTATGCCAAGCTGAAAGGTGTAAGCGTAGCCGAAGCCTTAAAGACGGGATTCGTTCAGGCACGACTGAAAACTTTAGGTGAGGAACGTGTTACAGCGAAAGCCACTAGCACAGGGAAGTCACCAAGAGGTTCAGGTAATGTGTCGGGAGATTCTATTTTGGAAAAAGCCCGTAACAACGGCGAGCTTCCGGAATCTGACGATGATATGAGGAAATTGGTAGAAGCAAGATTGGGGGTAAAGAAGTAAAAACGGTGGGATTAAACCGGTGGAATTATCAGGTTTAATCCATGCTCCTTTTCAAAAAGAATTATTATTTATTAAAAATCTTTTTGGATTGAAGGTGAGCACCATACTTCTATAAATACTATAAGCACATACACGAATCGGAGAAAATACGCTTTAAGCGCTATTGATACTTCGCTTCGCCACATGCTCGTTGCAGAAGCGGTCTGCAAAGTGGACACATCATCTGTTCGCTACATTGATAACCCGTATAACACGGCGCCTTCAACAGTCGTTCAAGCGATTGCTGGAACTTACAGTCCGGCGGCTCTTACCACATCAGATGCCGGACTCACGGTAGCCGATGAGTTTATCGTTTCAGAACACATTTACGACTTTGAAGCGGCTCTCTCTGCCTTTGATTTGTTTGCTTCTCGCATTGACGAGATGACCTACAGTGTCAAAGCGGCTCTTGATAAGTGGGTAGTGAACGAACTCTGTGCAGGCGGCACCGGAGCGATGGACACTCCGGCGGGCGGATTCACACAAGCGAATTGGCCGACAATTCTTGCCACGGTTATTTCAAAGACTGCGGCTTATGCCGACAGGATGAACGGTCTTTACATCATTGTTGAAGATACGGATTTGGTTGGAATTGTCCAATCACAGATGGGTTCCGGTTTCAACTTTGCCGATAGCGTTCTAAATAACGGTTTGATAAGCAATCAGGTTGGCGTTTCAATTTACGTTGTTCCGTCTGGCACATTTGTTGACGCCACTACTACAACAGCTTCAGGAACGAAAACTTGGACAAACTCCGGCCACAGAGTTGCTGGTGTAAAGAGAGTTACCACTTACGCCGCGCCTCGTGGAGTTCAGTATGACGAGAAAGGCGTAACTTCAAAGACAGGAAAAGAGGTCGTGGTCTGGGGTTACTGTGGCTTTAAGGCTTGGGTGCCTCGCGCCGGTTTGACTCTTGATGTGACGATCGCCTAACCCATTCTGGGGGGCGTGCGGTGCAGAGTTTACCCCACCGGTTCTCTGCCTCGCATACCCCCCAGAATCAAAAAATATATGAGTAAAAAGAACATATTAAACATCAAAATTGACTCTAAAGAGCCGGAAGAGCCATCGGCGCAGACAGCGACTTCAGCGGACGAACTGAAGAACATCTACGCTATGTCAAAAGCTCTCAATCCGTATATCTACGAATTGAAAAAGAAAGACGCAGAACTAGCCAAGAAGTTGGCGGCTCTTAAAACATTATCAGCTTAACCTTCACTAAATGAATGTTAAAAATTTATCGGTATTGGTAGCAACGGTGGGGGTAGTGGTGCTTGCCAGCGTTGCCGTGTTCCGAACACCTCCGACACCGCAAGTAATTGTGAATGTTCCTGAAACGCAGGCAACAGAACAGACTTACGGTTCCGGTGGCTGGGATTTTCCTTCACCCTATATTCGTTTTGGAGATAGGTGGATAGAAAATAGACGTGTTGAAATGGTGACTTCAACAACCGTTAGTTCCACAACGCCTTGCGCGATTCTATCGCCAACTGCGACTTCTACGTTCCAAACAGCGTTCTATCTCTCAACGGCCACGTCTTCGGCAATTTCCGTTCAGTTGTCCACTTCAACCTCAAATACGAGGTATGCGACATCTACGGCTATTGTCGGAACACCTGTTAGCTTCGCGGCTAATGTTGGCGGAGTGGTTATAAGTGCGCCGGAGAACAGCACTCAGTGGGTGCCCGGTAGCACTTGGCTTGTTTGGTCTGTATACGGTTCAGGAACTGGTGGTGGATATGCTGGTGGCGGTGCGGGTGCAAAAATTGACGGAACTTGCACTGCAACATTTTTCCAGCTCTAAACTCAAAGGCCTAACGGCCTTGAGCTAGAACAATAAATTATCTTTCTAACTTAAGTCCGTAAGGATTTATCAATTAAATTAAAAAAATGAATAAAAAAGTTTTCGCTTCAATCGTGGCGGTTCTCATTGTCGGAGTATTAGCGATTTCCACCATTGATTTCAAATCAGTGTCAGGAAATGTAACCGGAAATCAACCGGCCCCAGTTAGCACGTTTCAGACTTTCACATTCTTTGCCACTTCAACCTATGCCTACACAGGTTCAACGGCAACGACTACGACAGCGACTTCTACAAATATCACATCGTGGTTTGATTCAAATGGTAAAAAAGATTCCGGTTATTTCGTAGTAGCGGGAGCAAAGAAAGTTCAAATGTATTTCACCTACGACGGTTCTACAACGACACCGACAGGCACAGCGGGATTCAGGGTGCAGGGAAGCCCTAATGGTAGTGATTGGTATAATTTCCAAAAATTAGTTCTCTCAACATCAACGACTAAAACAACTGTAAGTGAAATCTTTATGACGGGTGCAACAACTACCGTTCCGGTTTCACTTGACCTCACAGATGACACTTGGTTTGCAATCCGATGTCTTCCGAGACACGTTGATTCATTAAGACAAAACGGCCAATTTAGTTGCAAAGCAACGGGGGAGTTCTAATTGACACTAATTGATACTTTATGACCTACGACCAAATTAGGAGCAAAATTTATCTTTTAACGAAAACGAATGTTACTTCGCTTCCTAACGCGACACTTAATTTGTTTACTCAGCCGGCCGAAGATAAAGTAAACGCGCTTCTAATGAGGTGTGATTCGCGTTGGCAAGTTGATGATTCAAATTTCACTAGCACACTAAATTCTGCTACGACCGCAATCGTATCTGGTCAACAAGATTACACAATTTCCACAGCTCATCTAACCATTGACCGAGTTAGGGTAAAAGACTCATCCGGTAACTGGCACATTTTGACACCTGTTGACATTAAGGACTTAAATAACGACGGAGCCCTTGCATACTTCAATGGTTCAGGATTGCCCACCGAATATGACAAGGTTGGAAATTCAATTATTCTCGGCCCGATTCCAAATTATTCACAAGTTGCTTCTTTAGAGATTACTTTCACTCGTGGATTTTTGAAATTTGACTACTCAACCGGCGCTTTTACCGATTCAACTGGAAGTGTAAGTAGTTCGCCCGGCTGGAATTTACTTTTCCACGATTTAGTAAGTCTATATGCGGCTTACGATTATGTAATTGTGAATATCCCTAAACTTGCCGGTGGTTATCTTGCCGCAATTCAAAGCATGGAAGTAAAAGCGGAAGAATTTTACGGGAATAGAAGTCATGACGAAAGACCGAGAATGACAACAAGTTATGAAGGGAATAACGGGGGTAATATGAGTGGTCGCCTTAATAGTTCGGGTAATGATTCAAATAGATAACATGAAAGATTTGCAAGAAGGAATAAAAATTGTCGGGAAGGTTAGGATAGTTCACTCAAAAGCTGATGGCACAGTTGTTAGTGATACCGGCTGGCTTAAAAATACGATTACAACGGCAGCACTCGCCGCAGTGTCCGGTTTGGTAGGTAATACTGGTTCACAAACAGCCTTTACTTATTTAGCTGTCGGAACATCAAGCACGGCTGAATCTGCCGCGCACACCGCATTACAGGCGGAAGTTACTGATACTGGTTTAGAACGAGCGGCCGCGACTGTTTCCCGCGTTACCACAACGCAAACAAACGACACCTTGCAACTTGTAAAGACTTGGACAGCTACCGGGGCGAAAACCATAGAGGAGGTTGGAATTTTCAACGCTTCCTCTGCTGGAGTAATGCTTGGCAGGAAATTAACCACTACTAAAACGATGGCAGACACCGACACTCTCGCTATAACTTACAAAGTATCTTTTGCATAGAAAATGTCTACCATTTTTAATCCAGACGCAAATCCCGAATCTACCAGTGTGGATGGTTATGCTGGGATAAGCGGGTCTCCAGATTGGAACACTTCTTGGGTTGCCACTACAGGCAGTGTGGCAGAGCCGAGTGCTACAACTTTTAGCATCGCAGGTAGAACTACGTCAGGATTTGAAATTAACAGAGTATTTTTACTATTTGACACTTCAGCCATTCCTGCTACGGCAACAATTGTGAGCGCAGTTCTTTCTTTGTATATAACTGCTGTGGCTGACGCGGATACCACATCTTTAGTTCTAATTTCGTGCAACCCCGCAACAGATACTGATTTAATTACAGCAGATTTTAATAAAGCAAATTTTGGAACCACAGAATTTGCTACAAGGAAAACTCTGGCCACACTCAGCACATCTGCTTATAACGACATCACACTTAATGCTAGCGGCATTGCGGCAATTAGTTTGAACGGTATCACTTATTTAGGAATTCGGATTTCCACCGATTATGACAATTCTGCTCCGACAGGAAACAATGTTGTAGTTGGGCAAACGGCAGAAGGAGCGAATCCCCCGAAATTAACCGTTACTTACTCCGTAGCTTTCACCGCTGATGTTTCTGATTCAATTACTTTAACTGAGGCAAAAACGGCCACTAGAGGGGCGTTAAAGACAGTTACCGATTCAATCAGTCTTTCTGAAGTAATGACATCTCTCCGTGCTCTGGTTAAAACCGTTACCGATTCAATTTCACTCACTGAAAGTTTGACAGCTCTCTACACAGATACTTGGGTTTCCGTCGCCAAGGCAACTTCAACTTTTACGGGGTTGGTAAAGAACGCTTCAACATGGGTGAACGGAAGTAAAAATTCCACAACTTTTACAAATAATTCAAGGCACATACCTTAATGCCCACTATACCGATAACAAATTTTGCCAACGGAATGGCTTTGGATAAATACCAAAATGGAGATGGTTTGTGTTATGTTTCAAAAAATTTGGATATTTTCCGTTCTCCAAGCCGACTATTTTCTACCGTTGCAATGCTTGCGGACACAACAGGCCAATTCAATGTCGGTAACATCTTGGCTGGCAGTGACGGAAAGATTTATGGTTTAGGCACGGTAGACGCGACAACTCTAACTCAGGATATTTTCTTCAAAGCCGCACCTAATACTAATTGGGCGCAGATTCATGCAAATAAACTGCGCTCCGGCCAGACTATTGATTATAGGGGTTTCAGTGAATACAAGGCATATTTTTATGCTTTCAATCAAGGTCAGTATTTAGGCAAATATGATCGGGCCGGAGTTGCCTCAGCTGATGTCACTTTCATAAATTTAGGTGCTTTTACAAACTGCGCTCAACCAATTGTCCACCCAAAAGACGATTGCCTGTATATTCCTCATGATAATAAAATCACAAGGCTTAATGACGCTACCAATAATGGAGTTGTTTTAACTCTTCCTAGCACTCTAAAAATTACAGCATTATCATGGTATGGAAATTATCTCGCAATAGCGTGTTCACAAATTACAAATGGAGGATTGGGTAATGCGGCACTCCGTTCCGTTGTCTATCTTTGGGATAGAGATTCATCACTCACAACATTGTCGGAAAGCATTGAATGGGGAAGCGGGGAGATTTCAATCATGAATAATATTGACGGTGTTTTGATGACTGTTGGCAACAGCGCAGGAACGGCTACTTACGCGGTTGATAAAAACTCTTTGCAAATAAAGGCATACGCAGGAGGACAGGTTCAGTTGGTTAAAGAATTTTTTACTACAAAACAAACCACTACCAAGCCAAGTGTTACGGTCAATTCAAGAGTTGATTTCGTTTATCAAGGAAAATGGTATTTTTCCGCCGATATTGTTGGTGGCTCAACAAGTCCTGAAATTAAAGGATTGTGGGCATTAAGTAAAAGTAAAACTACCGGGGCTTATTCAGTCTGTATTGAAAATTTGTCAGGTTTGTCTGTTCTTGCCGCCGCTTCAGTCGGTGACTTTTTTGTAACAGTTGATACTGCGGTTGGAACCACTAAAAAAAGCAATATCCCCGATGGCGACACACCGTCACTTACCTACAACACGGGGACTTACGAATCGGTAATCAATCCCAATATGCCTCTTGGGCATTATCTTCAAAAGAAACAACTAATTTCTGTAGCGGTAAATTTCCTTGCATTAACTACAGGACAACAAGTCGGCATTTCTTACCGAGTTGATAGTGAATTAGAAAGCGCTTGGACAAGTATCGTAACAGCGACAACAGTTGGGGATATTTCTCTTGTAATGAACTCATTAAGTGATGGAACGCAATTTACTTTAGGAAGAAATTATGAGTTCAAACTTACGACTGCCGGGGGTGCGGTAATTCATCCTTCAACTTATAAATACGAATTACTTGAAACAAATATATGAACGAAATTGAAAATTTGAAAAAAAGAGTTGCGGAGTTGGAAAGCGTTATCAGACGATTAAGTTTATTGGATCGTTATGCTTTTGAAAAACTTATCCAGATTTTAGATGGACGAAATATAATTGTTGGCACGACAACCGGAACTAAAATCGGCACGGCAGTAACCCAGAAAATCGGATTTTTTGGCGCAACTCCTGTCGTAGCTCAAGCCGGAGCCGCCGGAACTGCCGATGCAACTTATAGTGCGAACGAAGTCACAATGATTAATAATATGTATACCGCGATGAGGAATTATGGCCTTCTCGTGGGCTAATAAAACTATGGCAAAAATCTTCCAGCAAAATGGGCAGTCGGTTTATGAAGAAAATGGTAAAACAATTTCCGCTACGACCGGACAGGAAGTTTCGCCTACCCAAAATGCGTCTATGGGGATTGCCACAGCCCCGACGGTCATAAATTCTAATACTTTAAGTGGTGGGTCAACTCCGGCTTTTCAACCTGTCCAACCTTCCGTAGTCAACACCAACTACGCTCCGCCTGTTTTGTCTAACATTCCGGCCCCGACAGCTGTAATGACACCGCTTGAGCAACAAATTCAAGATTTGATTAAAAGCACAACGCAAAATAATACGGATTTGGCAGGGCAAGCGAATTATAGGAACGAACAGAATGCTACACAGGATATTACGGGTAAAACTCAAATCATTAACGACTTAGTATCTCAATTCAATAACAGTGTCAGAAAGGCTCAAGATATTCCAAACCAAGACCAACTGAATGCCACAGGTCGTGGGATAACGGCGGCGGGTTTAGCACCCATTACAGCGGCACAAGTTCGTATAAATTCCATTCAGCAAAACATTCTGGCCTCGCAAATTGAAACAGCAAAAGGTAATTTGAGTTATGCACAACAGTTGGTTACAGACGCAGTAAATGCCAAGTATGCGCCCCTTGAAGCTGAAAGAGATGCGAAGATAAAAAATCTTGAATTACTCCTACAAAGTCCGCAACTTACAGTGGAAAAAAAGAATCGTGCTGATGCCCAGCTTGCTTATCAAACAGCGCAGAAAGAACAAGAGGCACAAGCAAAATCTGATATGGCGGATCAGTTGAATTTGGTAAACACGGCGATTCAGAATGGATTGACTGATACAAGGGTGATTCAGCAAATTCAAAATGCAAAGACGTTGGCGGAGGCTCAACAGATTGCGGCACCTTATATGCAAAAGGCGGTTACTTCTAAAATAATCGGCTCGGCTTCTACCGGATATTATCAAGTGGATAATAATGGAAATCTAACTCCTTTAACGCCGGGTAGTGGGAATAGTCCGGCTGAAACTAAACCAATAAGTATTCTTGACGTTCAAAGATACAATGAATTATATCCAGAAGCGGGTGTAGTGGCGGGAGATACAGAAACGCAAGCTAACGCAAAAATCGCGGCATCAAATACGCCAGAGGCGAAATTAAAAACAAAAATTACCGGATTCCAAACTTCCGGCGCACCCTACGATCAAGTTGTAAATGATATAAATACCAGCACAACGATAAAAGACAAATCCACGGCTTTGAAAGTGGCGAAAGATGTTTATGGAGTTTCTGATACTACTAATGCACCTTCAAAAATTGAAAATGCTATTAAAGAACTTTCAACATCGGGAAGATTAAATAATCAAGATATTAGGTCAGAATTAAGCAAAGCCGGATATTCCGCAAAAGAAATCGCAAACTCTAGTGTGGGAGGGATTATAAGCAAAATCGGTGCGTATCTTTTTGGTGAATCAATATGAGTAATCTTTTTGACACACCTGCAAAAGTTTCAGGAAACATTTTTGATACCCCCGTAGCTAAAACTTCCGGAAATCTTTTTGATACCGGCACTGTTGAAGGTTTGTCTAACTTGGCTCAAAAATCTGGTCTAGGAGCGGAAGCGGCAAAAATAACTAATACCACACCAAAACTTTCTTTTCTCCAAAGATTAGGAACTGGTCTTTCGGCTTTCAATCCGGCCAACGCTGTATCAACCGGAATGGAAAAAGGATTGGGCGCGGGACTTTTGGAATATCCAAAAGATATTTTGACTGGAATTGGTTCAGCCATTACAGGAAAAGATTATCAACCAGAACGCAAAACATTTTCAGACGTGGCGGAAAAACTTGGAGTAAAAAACGGCATAGCAAAATTCGGTATTGGATTTGCCGGTGATGTTCTACTTGATCCGACTACATATTTTGGCGGTGCAATTGCGAAAGGTTTAGGTTTTGTGGCCAAAGGTGGAACGAAAATTGCTTTGGAGGGTGTTGGTAAAGTCGCACCGGAAGTAAAAACTGGTTTGGAACTTGTCGGCACAGGATTACAAGACGCACTTGGTAGGGCATTTCAATATGGATACAAGGCAAGTAAAGGTGCAACACAAGATGTTCTCACTTTCCTTTCAAAAGAACAGCAGGCGAAACTTGGTCTGGCCTCTTCTAATTTGGATAGATTGGGCACTGGAGTTTTGACACAATCCCAACGAGAGGAACTTGCTTTGAAAATGATTGCGGGAAAGAGGGCGGAGTTTACGGCGCGTAATGCAACCGCAGAACAATTTAGTGCTATATCAAAAGGACAACTACCAGAGGAATTACAAAATAAAATCACTGAATTTGGTTTTTTAAAAGATTCAGTGGTAAATAATCCGGCTAGACAATTATCAAGATATGCGAACAAGAATGGAGAGTTGCCAGAAGTTATTGGTAGTGGGAAGGGGATATTTGGTAAAACGGGTGATGAAAAGGTCACAGAGTTGGGATTTTCTGATTCGGAACAGGCGAGACAAGCGTATGGGGTTTATAAAAAACAAGTTCAAAAATTAAAAATCTTGTCAGAAGATATTAAAAATAGTAAAGGTTTATTCAAGGATGAAAAAGTATTAGATAATTTGCTTGCAACTGGTGCGGCAGAAAATATGAAACTGTCAGCGGGCCAAATTGCCAAAGAAACGGCACAGTCTACCGATCCTTTAGTTCAGAAAACAATAAACGAACAAATCGCTCGTTCTCAAAAAATGGGGCAGGGAATTACGGAAAATCCCTACGAGGTATATTTTCCTTTTATCAAAAAAGATAAACTGGCAAAATTCTTGAATGAAAGTAAAGGAATAAAAGTAGGAAGTGAGGGATACCGAAAACAATTCAAAAACCTTTTGACGAACGACAGCATGGAACTTGACCCCGCCAAAGCATTTTTCACCAGAGAATCGCAAATTGTAACGGACAGAATGACTAGAAGTTTTCTCGGTGGGTTCGTTGGAAAATATGGTAAGCAACTTGACGCGTTCACGAACTCGGACGAAGCGGCAAAAGCGGGCTACCAACTCATAAAAGAAAAAGGAATTTTTGGAAAGGAACTAGGTTATGTAAAAGAGTTTGACGCAAAACTGATTCGCGATTCAATCTCTCCAGAATTTCAGACTGTAAATATGCTTGCAAAAGCGACTGGTTTTGATGTAGTTACTTCGCTTTTCAAGAGAAGTGTTACGGGATTATTCGCGCCATTTCACGTGCGCAACTTCGTATCAGGACAGATACAGAACTTTGAGACACTTGGAATCGGTGCATTGAATCCACGCAACATCGCTATCGGGCAAAAAATTGCTTACCTAATGGGCAAGAATGAAAAACTACCAACAGGCCTTATTGAAATAGGAGGAAAGTCAATGAAGTTTAGCGATGTAATGAAGCCGTTTCAAGATAGATTTTCGGGAGATACTTTCTACAATGCTGATTTTGAAACTGCTCTAAAAAGTGGAACTGAATTAAAAAGCGTTGCGGGAACATTCTCAAAACAACGCGCAGTAGAAACGCTTAAAACCGCAGGGCTTGGGACAGAAGCAATACCTTTCAAAGTCGGGCGAGCAATAGGTCAATACATAGAACACCAACAAAAAGCTACGGCGTATGTAACGGCTCTTGGACAAGGAAAAGGAATCAAAGAAGCACTGCAACTCGCGGAGAATGCAGGATTTGATTACCGCGCACTTACCAAATTTGAAAGCCAGATAATGAGACGAATCATTCCGTTCTATTCGTTTACTCGTAAAAATCTAGAACTCCAATTAAAGACATTAGGAGAAAACCCACAGAGAATAAATCAGGTGTTGGCGTTCTTCGGGAATGTAGCGACAATGGGCGGACTAACAGACGAGGAACGCGGCGCGTTACCAGATTACTTGAAAGACCAACTCGTTATCAGTTTCGGAAAGAATAAACTCGGACAACCGATCGTGGCGGCCGAATTCGGGACACCGATAGAACAGCCCGGACAAGCATATCTCGGTAAAGGACTGGGAGATTCAATAAGAAGAATTGCATCATCTCTAAATCCACTCATTAAAACTCCTATGGAGAAAGCATTTGGTAAAGACTTTTTCCAAGACCGACCGCTTAAAGAAGTCATAGAAGCACAACAGTATCAGATACTTCCCGAATTCCTAAAGGACTTTATAGGATTCAAGCAGTATGATAAACCCGTATTCAAAATGGTAAATGGTAAATGGATAGATACTGGAAAGACACAAACGAAATACACCGCCGACCCAGAGAAACTACATATCCTGCGAAACCTTCCGACCACTCGTCTGTTCGGTTATCTCTATGAAATCTACCGACCCGAAGAAGAGACTGTCGCAGGAGCAAGATCACTTAATCTACTTACGGGAGTAAAACCTAAACCTATTGACACCCAGACAGTAGAATACTTCCGAGAAAAAGAAAAGAGAGACGAGCTTGAAGCACTACTTATGAGGACCGGTGTTCTAAAGGAGTTTACGAAACTATACGAACCCAAGAAATAAAATTAACAACCACTCCACGTTCCGCCGGTCATAAACTCACAAGGTCTGTCTGTTGCAGGATTCTCGTAACTCCGCACGTCAGTTTTATTAGAACCGCTCAATAAAAGCATTGCGCCGATCCAAATTATCAAGAAGATTGTTCCCGCTATTGCTGGTTTCATATTTTGACCAATGAAGTCGTTAAACTCATTTGTTCTTTAATAATTATTCTTCCCATGTGCCTTGCCAGTAACAGTAATTCCGTTAGCTGTTGCGGTAATCACTCTCATGTCCGGACCTTTAGGAACATATACAAGATATGCGGCTTGATCACCACGCCCACCACCTGTAATTACAGTTATAGGATTCCCATCTGGTTTATAAGTTGTCTGGAAAATACCTTCATCATCAGATGAAACAGTAACTTCAACGCCAGATTTTCTTACTCCATTTTCAGAATAATAAATATACACTTCGCAGTTGAAAGGTGTGGCGTAAAATCTGCAATTATCTGCACTCAAAGTTAATTCTTTTTTTACTTCCGGCACCACAGGCACTTCCACCACGTTCTGTTGCACCGTCTGTAAACTCTGTTGTGTCTGTTGTAATTGAGTCGTTAAATTATCAATCTTCTGTCCCAACACCACCGCTTCAGTAGAACTAACCGGATCCACCGTAAACGACACCAACAGATTCACGAAAGCATTAGCAGGAACACCCGGTGCCGCTTGCACGACAGTAATTAAAGATTCAGCTTGCACCACCGTGATATTAGAAAAAGCAGTAATGAGATTAGTAAAAGCAGATGCCGGAGTTGTCGGGGAAGATTGAACCACACCAATTAAAGAAGTTGCTTGCTCGGTTGTGAGGGGAGCGGCATAAGCCGGAGTAGCAAAAACCATCAAAAACGAAGCCAAAATTATTAGATATTTTTTCATAGAATTTATGGATAAAAATAATAAAGAATGCACATCTATTTTTTCGTCGAAGGATTTTGTTTGGACGAATCCTGATTACCAGTTTGACCAAAATTCTGGATCGGTGACTTCAATCCCTTTTCCGGCAACTCCGTATCAATTTTACCATACTGGCTCTCAAACTTTTCAACCTCTTTCTGAAAAGCCAGCATTATCCTTTTTGCGTGCGCAGGTGTTATGGCATATCCGATCAGTTGTGTTCCTGACGTGGCAAATAACAAAAAGACTTCTTGGTTTAAGTCGTAACCAAAATTTAGATTACTTAAAAACTGGAACGAGCCTTGAAAAGGGATTACCTTATTTTGATTGTCCATATGAATTTAACAGTAAATAAAAACAAAATTCGCCACTCCTATTACGGAGAAGCGGCGAATCATGGCCGGAACCCCGTAATTGGTTCTGACAGGTGAACCCTACCATATCCATTAAGATAATGCAAATTAGGGAAACTAAGTTATCCACAACTACACAACATGAAATAACGAGAAAAAAAGGTCAAATTATAATATAATTAATAAAACGAATTGGAAAAAGGGCCACCAAGATTATTTGGTGTCCCTTTTTATGGAAGATAGAAAACTTCAAAAACTAAAAGCCGCTCTTGAACTCCTAAATGTGGACACGATGTCTTCGGCTGATTTCACAAAAGCATTTGAAAAAGTGATGCAGATTTTTGTTGCTATGCGCACCGCCAACGAAACCGAGCGGGCGAATTTGCTGTCCACGTTTGAAAAGAAAATGGGAGAAATGGAAATGATGATGAAAGAACACGGCGCGGAAATGTCTGACGGCACGAAAAACGCTAAAAAGGAAATGATGGAATACTGCATGGCGGAGATGCGGAAAATGCACACCGAGCAAGCGACAGGAATGAATATGTTGCGGGACAAACTTCGCGAGGTTAAAGACGGCAAGGACGCTGACGAGCAGAAAATTATTAAAGAAGTTTTGGCCCTAATTCCGCCTGTCAAAGAACTTCAACCGGAAACTCCGGCGAGTATTGCCAACAAACTTGAATCAATTGAGCCAGAAGACGAAAAGTTAAAGATTTCTGCAATTCGTGATTTGCAAAAAGAGCTTGATGAACTTCGCAAACTTCGCGGACAGGTGTTTGGCGGAGGTGGGGGATTTTCAACAATTGCTTTCAATTCGCATATGCTGGATTGGACAGTTTTAGCGACTGGCGATGATGTAACCACAGATTTTACTATCGGGCATACTCCAAACCCGACAGAATCTTTGGAAGTAACTGTTGGTGGGGGGAATATGTTTTTGACCGATGACTATACCTATAACGCTACCACACGGGTTGTTAGTTTTGTTACAGCTCCACCAACTGGGGCAAAAATTAGGTATCGTTGCAGAATTTAATATAAAAATATATGAAAAAACTTTCAATCGCACTTCTATTTTTTATTCCTTCTTTAGTTTTTGGAGCTTCAACGCTTTGGGAATTTTACCAACCTTCAATGCCTTCGCTTTCCGAACGTGCCGTAATTTATGCTAATTACTTTTCTGACACTTACACCGGAACCGCCGAACAGAATACAAAACTTTTAACAGTTTTGGATTCTAAAGAGGCGCCTATGATTCTTGGCGCTTCGGTTTTGTATCCATACCAAGGTGGAACGGGCAAGGGAAGCGTTGTCGTCGGAGATGTCGGAAAGTATCTCAAAGTTTCCGATGATTCGCCTTTTACATACTCTTTTGACACACCGGCAGGAGGTGCTGGCGACATCACAGGAGCTTCATCACTTGGCACTGGCACAAATCTCTTTGACACCGAATCCGCAGGGGTGCTTCGCTTCAACACAATTTCAGCGGGAACGAATGTAACCTTTTCCACGTCTTCAAATGCGAATACGATAGTCATAAATTCTTCGGGTGGTGGCGCCTCTTTCGGTCAAGCGTGGGAGATAAACGGATTAGGAAAACTCGCCCCGACTACGACCGTAGCAATAGCTGTCGGTGCGACTGGAACTTCCACCTTTTCCGGCGGTATTGAAAGTGGCACCAAGATCAGCGCTCCGTATTTCAATGCCACATCGACCACAGCCACTTCCACCTTTGCCGGTGGTTTGACTGCCGGAAACAACGCTGCGTTTGTCATCAACAAAGCGGCCACCGCGAACTCACTTGTTGTTGCGGCGAATGGGAATGTGGGGATCGGGACGACGAATCCTGGGGCGAAGTTTACGGTGGGAAGTAATTTGACTGTTAACACTAATCCCGATGTGACGATCAGCGGGCATTTTGTTGCTGGTGGTTCGACCGGCGGAGTTATGGTTGGTTATACCGGCAACACTATTCAGGGAAGGACGGGGACAGGTTCTGTTCTTAATACAAATGGAAATCTTAATTTGAATCCATACGGCGGCAACGTCGGGATTGGAACTACTACTCCGCAAAGAAAACTGGAAATCTACGACGGAGCTAGCGGGGGAGTTGGAAATTCCAATGCCGAATTAGTCTTGGAGGACAACGGTAATGCTGGATTGAGCATTCTTGGAACAACAGTTCACTCCGGCTCAATCTACTTCGGTGATTCGACCAACAATGCTTTAGGTGTTATTCAGTACGGCCTTTCAAGCCACGCAACCAACGCCAATGCACTTATGTTCCAAACAAATGCGAGCGAGAAAATGAGGATTACTTCTAATGGCAACGTCGGCATCGGGACGACGAGTCCTAGCTACCTGTTACATGCTGAACGCAGTACGAATGGAATAGAGGGTATTTATATTAAGAATCCAAACACTGGGACGGCGGCTCAGACAAGAATGACCGTAGAATCGGCTTCCAGTGCGTTGACTTTTTCAGCTTATCCAAGTACTTACAGTGATGCTGCCTGGGCGGATAGAGTTGCATTATTTGGCGAGAGTAGTGCAGCGGGTATTAATATTGCAGCAGTTGGTGCTTCCGCTGATATTAGATTGATGACTGGCGGTGCGGCCGCCGGGAACGAAAGGGTTAGAATAGAAAGCACCGGCAACCTTGGCATCGGGACGACATCACCAGCCGCCAAACTCTCCATCAACCAAGGTTCAACGGGATTGGGAATGTATCTCGCTGGTTACTCCAACAACACATCTGACTTATTTAGGATTTCTACCTCAACTCTGCTCGCGACCAGCACGGCGTTTGTAATAAACTCAAACGGGAAAGTTGGAATTGGCACAACAACACCTTCTCAACAACTTTCAGTGGCGGGGAATGGGTATTTTAGTGGACAGGTATCAACACCAACAATCATCGGCGCATTGACCGGTAACGCCTCTACCGCCACCGCTTTGGCCGCAGACGGTGCTGACTGTTCGGCTGGTTCATTTCCTCTCGGAGTAGACGCTTCTGGTGCTGTTGTGAACTGCACTGACGCTTGGACGGAAGCGGAAAATACCTCGGCGGCATACGCGGCACAAGCTACAACTTTGACTATAGCAGGAACAGCCTCACAAATTACATCTTCAGCTGGCGCGCAGTCTTTAGCGGCCAACCGAACGTGGACGCTTTCCCTACCAAACTACTTAACATTCCCGCTTACATTCACTTCTCTATTTGGAACGACAACGAACTTTAGCACGGCTTCTTCTACTATCGGTAAATTAACAGCAGGTTCAATAACCGCCACCTCTTCACTTACTTTTGGTGGAGTAACAGGCACGGCATGGACAGACTTTTGCACCACGATAACAGGTGGGTCGGGACTTTGTGACGGAGATGACGCAACTAGCGCAGGGGGTGGAACTTTCTCTTGGACACCAACGACAAACTTCGGAGCGAACGCAAACTCAACATCTACTCCTATCTGGCTTACAGGTTCTCCATATTCTTTGATGGCTTCTTCAACGGTAGTGTTAGGCGGTGGCGTCCGAGGCACAGCGTTTATTCCCTTCTCTGTTTTGGGGAGTGAAGCAACGACGACAAACTTCGCAACTTTGGACACAAGGAATAATCACCCTGTTTTGGATTTTGACACCACAACTCAAGAGTGCGCTTACTGGACAGATGTTATGCCTTACGACTACGGAGGCAGTGGCGTTACGGTAAAAACAACGTGGGCGGCAACCTCGGCTACGACAGGAACGGGAGGCTGGACAGTCGCGTTTGAAAGATTTGATGACTCTGTTCTTGATTTGGACACAGTGCAGGGAGGATTTTCGGCCCGAAGCACTATAACGGCATTAACCGTCCCCGGAACTTCAGGCGTTGTGGCGACATCTTCGGTAAACATTGCGAATGGTTCGGCTATGGATTCTATTATAGGAGGGGAAACTTTCAGATTAGAAATTTGCAGAGACGTGGCAAACGATACGGCGGCAGGGGACTTGGAATTATTAGGAGCTGACTTAATTGAACAATAGTTTATGAAAAAACTAATTTTTTTAATCTCAATACTCTTTCTTTTTGCAAGTGCGTCTGCGTATGCCGCTTTAGAGTTTGACGGAACAAATGATTATCTTGAGGTGGCCTCTGCACCAGTCAGTATTGAGCCGTTCACTATGGCGACTTGGTATTACAGCACTACAAGTGGTGTTCCTTTTGAGCCACTTTTAGCATTAGCAGACTCCGCGCACACAGGAGGAGACGATAAACAAATCAGATTGATAATAAATGATATAGGAGGACAGTGGACAATATCAGCAAATTCTTGGTCTACCGACGGGTATCATAGAGCTAATGCAACGGCCGCCTCATCTCATGGTGTGTGGCAACACGCAACGGGCGTGTGGGCATCACAAAGTAGTAGAGCCGCTTATTTGAACGGTGGTTCAAAGGGGACTGATACTAACCTAAATGACAACACGCAAGTTCCTAATGAGTTAAATATTGGATATGGGCCTTGGAGTGGCGGGACAACTGATAAGTGGAATGGCTATTTAGCTGAAACGGCAATTTGGAATGTTGCGCTGACAGATGAAGAGGTTGCTATTTTAGCAAAAGGTTTTTCTCCTCGGTTTGTAAGACCTCAAAATCTTGTATTTTATTTGCCCGGAGTTAGAAACATACAAGATTTAAGAAAAGGTGTAACCCTTATTCAAGGTGGGACGGTCTCTACAATTGCTCACCCGCGTATTATTTATCCTCGTTAAAATGAAATCCTTTATCCGCTTCCTAAAAGAACTTTTCTGTCGGTGCGATTGCCACGATTTAGGATATAGAAATTGCTCTCATTGTATTAAAAATTAGCATTAACTTTATGGAAAAAACATTTACAAAAGATGTTGATGGAAAGGTTAAGGTAGTTGAGACGGTGGTAAACGAGAAGGTCGTTGATTTGCACGACTTAAAAGAAAAGAAAGCGGTGTTGGAGGAAAAAATACAAGGACGGAGAAGCCTATACGACCAACAGGCCGCTCACGACCTTGCAATGCTTGGTAAAGCGAATGACGCAATGATAAGCGGTTGGCAGGCAGAGCTGGATATTATCAATGTAGAAATTGTTGGTGCTGAAACTGCAGGGGTGGTGGAGGTGGTGCCTGTGGCGGAAGAAGTGGTGGCAGACCCTGCGATACCTGCTGATATTCAACCGTAAATAATAAGCTAAATGTCTAGCTAATGAAAAATCTATGCAAAAAACACCACTTCTAACGATAATCGGAACCGCCGCCTTAATGGGTGTTTTGGGGTGGGTGGGGAATAGCTTTTTGAATGGGCCGGAGAAGATAAACGATTTGGAAACAAGAATGGCGGTGGTTGAAAGTCAAGGCGAACAATACACGAAAGATATTCAGGAAGTTAAACAAGCGATTGTGGCGACAAATAATAATGTTTCGGTTTTGTCCGGCTCTGTGAACGAATTGAGTGGTTTGGTGAAAGTGTTTTTGAATAAAGTGGGGGAGAAGAGGGAGGATTTAACGAGTAATAAAACACAATGAAAACACCACCAAAACTTTTTGTAGTCCGCCAATACATTTGGGCTAAAGACGCTCCAAGTGCTTTGAGAGAAGCTAAAAAACATAATGCCGACGAATGTTGGATTGACGAAGATTATAGAAAGAGAATGTCTGAACCTAAAAATGCGGTTGGTTTTCAAACAGAAGATAACGAAATAATAAAATGAACAAAGAAAACCAAATAACACCCACTGGCTATATTGAACCCGTAATTGATTCGTCTCAATACATTTTAGGTGACGGTAATTTAATTGCCGACCCTGTTTTGGAAGAAGACGAAGACTGGGGTGAGTGGGATTTTATTGAAGACTTACAAAGCAAGAAATTTGAAACTTACAACTGCACCGGTTTCAACACTGCTCAAGCAATTTCTAAAATTATTTGGCGTAAGTATGGAGAGAAATTTAATCCCTCTGCACGGTGGATTGGAATTATTGCCGGAACTTCCGCAACGAAAGGTGGCAACGATCCCCACGTTGTAGCTGAAGCGATTAGAAAGAACGGTTTGATACCAGACGAGATGTTGCCGTTCTCCGACGACTTGGAAACGGTTGACGAATACTACTCATTCAAAGGGGCTGACGAAGCGAAGTGTCGTGCTTACGCAAAAGATTGGCTAACGAAATGGGAATTCAACCACGATTGGGTTGTAACTCACTTTACTACAGACCCTACAGCGATGAAATATGCTCTCCGATACTCACCTCTCGGTGGCGATGTTTCGGCGTGGCTAACAAACGAGCAAGGACTATATGTTCGCTTTGGTCAAAGCAATCATTGGACAAACATTCGTGGATACAATGTGAAGAATCCAAAGGCCGATGATTCATACATTCCTTTCAAAAAGGAACTTGTGCCAGAGTTTGGTTTCAGTTTCGTAAAAAGATACGTTGTGATTAAAAAAAAAGTTTTAACACCGGAATTAAAGCAAAACATTCTCACGGTCTTCTGGGAATTATTAAAGCGGGGCTGGCTTTCCCTATTCCCGTCTTTCGTTGAAAACTACACTACCCAACCGACAAATCCTCCTACTCCACTACCACCCCCAGAGCCTCCTAAACCCGTTTCATTGCCTAAAAAGGACTATATAACCCCAATGGCTGAAGCGATTAAACTGTTTGAGGGCTGGGCGGCGCCCGGTGAAAAAGATAGAACTGGAAAGATTTGGCCTTCTGGAACTGCGTCTTGGAGAAGAAACAATCCGGGGAATATAAAAAGCAGTGATGGTAATTTTATTATATACACAAATGAAAAAGTTGGTTTCGCCGCGCTTGTCTATTACATTGAACGAGCCTGCACCGGAAAACACAAAGCATACAAACCGGAGATGACTATCAGACAATTTTTTGGAGTATACTCACCGGACGGTAATGTGATAGAAAGTGCTTACGCTTCTTTTGTGTGTAAGTATATGAGTGAAAAATTGAAAGAAATGATTTATCCGTCAAAACAACTGAAGGAATTGGTATAGAAAAAGGTCGGTTAAATAAGTAATGATTATTAGTAATTTATTCACTATGAACACAGATTTAATTGTCGCTCGTCTAAAAGCATTTGGTTTTGAAGCAGGTTCGCTAATTTTAACAGCCATTATGGGTGTGTTAATTTCTCCAGAATTTTCCGCCCTTATTTCAACTCATTTTGGAACAGGAGTAATTACATCAGTTGTCGTTCTTGCTATTTCCGGCTTTGCTAAAAACTACTATAACGAAATGCAAATCAAGAAGCTTGGAGCTGTTGGAGATAGACCTAGATTTCTTATTTAGTTAACCAAACACATTCTGGTTAACATACCCGTAGTTTCCCGATAGCACAAATCGGAATTATGCTAAATGGAATCATCATTGCAATACTTCTCACTGCCACGTTCAATATCCCTCTGCTTGAAAGCCGAGCCGAAGTTTTCTACAACCCAGCACAGTTTCCTGTTAAGGAACGGTTGCAGTCTTTGACGTTGGCGCAGTTAGAAAAGATTGAAAGAGAGGAAGCACCTACTAGAGAGGAAACGGCGAAGGCCAAAGAAGACAAAGAGGAGTATTCGTATCTTGGTAGCAGTTGTGTCCGGTTCGCGCATTACTTGAATGAAGAGGTGCCTTTAGTGGATAGCCAGTATTTCAAGCAGTTCAAAGGGGGTGTGCCTGTAATCGGGGGGATAATTATCTTGAAATACAACGCAAAGGACGGAAGCGGGGAGATATGGCACGTGGCCACTATCACGAGTTTTGAAAAGAATGGGTTTGGAGCATTTGAGTCAAACTTTGAGAAAGGAAAAATTGGACATCGAATTATATTTTTTGATGATTCACACATAGAAGGATTTTGGAAGCCCGCGAACATTTAATTTTTTCTCCCTCTCCCAAAAGGAGAGTAGGTTGAAAAAATTATTATTAGTTTTTTTGACTGACATACTACCTCCTGCCTACGAATGGATTGTCGTGGGAGGGGGAGAGAAAGTAAATACCCAACATCGTGAACATTATGTTGGTTTCAAAAGTTTCTCCGGTAACCGAAGAGTAAAACCGAATCATTGGCGAAATGATTCACGCGAAAGCGAATCGGAGGTAGCCGAGTCTGATTCAATTCAAGGCTCTATGGATTAAGAATAGTGCGAACTAGACGCCTATTCTTGTGGAGATCCTAATGGTTCACTAGAGTTGGCTCGGCTACTACTTAAAATAGTTTTTTCAAATTTGCAGTAGGGACAGTTTAGATAGTTTTCCCATTATCTATTACCCGACTGCAAATTTGAGGAAGCGATTAGTTCTTTGTAAAAATGAAAGGAGTTATGAATGTTCAATACATTACCAACAAGTTGCGACAACTGCGGGATTTTTGTCCAACCTCAAAACATCATTTGGCACGAAGGGTATTCACTATGTTGCCAAGGTTGTGTAGAAAAGTTGAAAGAGAAACAAAAAAATAACCCGTTCTTTGCGGGCAAATCAATTGCCGATATTATGTCGGCACTCAACGAAAGGTTCGGATGAATCTACTCAAACACGGTCGGTGTATTCCGCCCCTACAACCACGAAGCGTTTTTACGCCTCGGATCGTCAACAGGAATCTCCTGTTGCCCCACTACACGGAGTTCATCATTTCAGGCGTGTGCCGAGATGACCTTCCGAATCTTGTGTCGGTTCGCCCGATACCTCACCTCAATAAGTTTCTTTACTGCCATAGAAAGGTATGACTATGATGACAGGAATCGTTAAGTGTGCTAATTGCCACGCGCCGTTTCCGCGCCAATGGATTCACAACGGCTCTTATGGAGCTAGTCAGGTGGGGGCATACAGCTACTGTTCCCAGAAATGCAAACAAGTGTTTGTTGCAATGAACGCTTTGCCAATCTCGCAAGGCAAAGACATCTCCTTTCGGCTTGAACTTCAAAAGTTACAAGCGCACCCTATCTTCGGCTAATGCCGGAACCTTAGGACAGCCCCTTCTTGGTGAGGAGGGGCTTTTTACTTGACTTTTATTTTTTGTAACCATTTTTTCCTGCAAAATCATGTCTATTAAAATGACATTTATGACAAAGCGTTATTAAACCAGCCATTTCGGAAATTTTATCATACTGACGACTTTTTTTACCACACAATCCATCAATATGATGAACATCAAATAACCTTTTTTTTCTTTTTCTTGATTCTTCTATTGTTCTAACTGCACCGCAATTTTGACATGTAAAATTATCACGAATACGAACTAACATGCGGGTTCTCTCTATGCCAGAAAATTTTCTATAAAGAATTTCATAAACATGAAGTGGACTTGTAATTGGTCTAAAATATTCTTTTGGAATGCCTCTCTTTACTCTTATTGCAACAGCCTGTTTTGAAATACCGTATTTTTTACCAATAAATTCGTAGGTTTTCCCTTGGCATCTTAATTCAAGAAATATTTCGTATCTCTTTACTTGTTCTTTATGTGTCATAATCATAGTATATACTAATACCACAATCATACCACTTGACAAAAGCACTATCCACAAGCACAACACACTAGATAGGTTGACGGGTTTTTTCTTTGTAATATAATCATCAGTGTCAGAGAAGTAGCACCTTAAAAATTTCATAGAAAGTTAAAACTAATGAGGGGTTTTTTGTTGCGGAGGGACGGAGATTGAACAAACTCTTTTTCTTGTTTAATCCTACTTGGTTTAATTAAAACCTTTTCCAAGTTGATCTGGTTTAAGGTGGCCCTTGTGCCGGAACCGTCCCACCGGAGTGCGAAACTCTATGGTCGTTTATCAACCAATTAAAAAATTATGGATTCTTTAGATTCTTGGATTGGCTGGCATTACACACAAAAGTATTTTGCCACCAAAAAGAAACACGAGACAAGAAACAATGTGATTTTATTTCTCGTTCTCGCAGTATGCCTCTTGGCATCGGGTTTAGCGGAAACTTTCTTTATAAATCTTTAACAATGTGTCCTCCGTTCCGTCTCATCGTTCTCTATCATTTCTTATGCAACTTATCACATTGGGTTGTTTGAGGGTGAGATAGACGATGAGATGGAACAGAGGGACAAACTAATTATGGAAAAAGATAATAAAGTAATTGACACCTTGAAGGAAATTCAAGAAGACCAAGACTGGTGGAATGGTAAACATAATCCGATTGAGTTTTTCGCCGAAGCGGTAGCAAGAACCAGAATTGAGGGTGTAAGCGTTTCCATTGAAGACATCGCCAAGTGTTTCAAGGCTCAATTTTCAAGAGAGGAATTGCAGTCGCTTATCAACGAATTACAAAACTAATATGGAAAACGAGGACGACAAAATTTCCTATCCGTGGGACGAAGACCCAACGGGAAACTAATATGACTAACAAAGAAATTACAATCACAAAGATTTACGACATCGGCAAACCAGTTGAAGTCGTAGCGATGGCGAAGCTTTTGAAAAACATTGTTGTTTCGCAAAAGCTTTACTCAAACATCAAAGGTAAAAATTATTGTCAGGTGGAGGGTTGGCAGTTGGCCGGATTTATGACCGGCATGAATGTGATCGTGGAAGAACCGAAAGACCTATCAAATGACAAGGAAATAAAATATTCGGTTACGGCAAAAATCTATCAGGGCGAGAAAGTTGTCGGTGTTGGGTATGCAATCTGTTCATCAAAGGAAGCGACGAAGAAAGGATTTGACGAGTATGCAATTCTCTCAATGGCTCAAACTCGCGCGATTGGAAAGGCTTACAGAAACAAAATTGGCTGGGTTATGAAACTTGCTGGATACGAAGCAACACCGTCAGAGGAAATGCACAAAGTTGACGAGACACCGAAAAGCGCCGAACCGGTTGTCGCGAAAGAAGCCGGGCCGATTGAAGATTATGTTTGCGTCGGTGCAATGAAAGGCGGTTGTGGAAATGACATTACTAAACAAGAGGCAGAATACTCAAAAAAGCTGTATGGAAAACATCTATGCCGTGTCTGCCAGAAGTTAGCTAAAAAATAAAATGGCTGAACCAATAATACAAAAACTTTACAAGGACAAAGTTGAGATTAAATTTTTCCCAGATGGACATGCCTACTGGGTGAATGGGAAAAGAGTATCCGGTGTTACGACATTCATCGGGATTCTTGATAAAAGTCGCGCGCTCATTCCGTGGGCGGTTGGGTTGTTCAAACAATATCTAACCGAACGAGTTGAGAAAGGAATTACGATTGACGATATTACACAGGGTTCAATCCAGCACGCCTTACGCAAGGAAGAAGCCGCGAATATTGGCACGCAAGTTCACGATTGGATTGAAAAGTATATCAAAGATGAAGAGCCAGAAATGCCGGAATCCAAAGAAGCCCAGATCGGCGTTAATGCTTTCTTGGATTGGGTGAAATCAAACAAGGTTAAGTTTATTTCTTCCGAGCGCGTTGTTTACTCAAAGAAATATAACTACGTTGGAAAAATGGACATTGAGGCCAAAGTAAACGGCAAACTTTGTTTGATTGATATTAAGACTTCAAATGGACTTTATAACTCCTACAATCTCCAAACAGCCGCGTATGTGAAAGCGGACGAGGAAGAAAGTGGCCGAAATTACACCGGGCGCTGGCTCATTAGAGTTGCCAAGGAAACAGAGAGCGAATTTCTTAATCGTATGGAAGAAAAAGGATTGATTGGAAAAGAGTATAAAGTTTTTGAAGCTAAATACCTTGACGATGAAATGGAAAACATTAATCGGGACTTCAAAGGATTTCTGGCTTGTATGGAACTTTATCGGTGGAACGCGGCAACAGACCCGTTCTTAGCGAAAAATAAATGATTCAAGAAACATCATGGCAGAAACTTACAGAACAATAAATACCAGATTTTGGTCAGATGGATTGATTAGAAAACTTAATGCTCTTGATCGTTATTTGTTTCTTTATCTTCTCACAAATGAGCATGTAAGTTGGTGCGGAATATACGAACTTGATTTATCTATGATGGCGTTTGAGTGCGGTATTGATAAGGAAGATTTACAGAAAACTATGCTTCCAAGACTTGAGCCTAAGATAATTTACAACGACGGCTGGGTGTTCATTAAAAACTTTCCGAGGTATCACACCGGTGGCATCAATGCCGAAAAAGGGAGGAAAGCCGCTTTTGACGACCTTCCTGACCGAATTAAGGCTAAGATAAAGGCTATTTTAGGCAAAACTGAGGCTAAAAACAACCCCCTTGAAGGGGTTCCCCCCTCTGCTTCTGCTTCTGCTTCTGCCTTTACCTCTACTTCTAATACTACGGCTCCGAAGACGTCGCCGTTTGTTTGGGAAAATTACTTAAAGGGGATGGATGACAACCCAAGACTAGATCTCCAACTCATATCCTATTACTTCCAAAGACGAAGATTACGGTTTGATTCCAAGGCCGAAGTGGAGATCGCTATACGCCGGCATCTCCGCGCGGCAAAGGACGTATCAAAGTTCGGTAAAAACAAGGTTTTCAAGGTTATGGACGAATGCGACCAATTGGAAAAGCAAAAGGGAATTAAGTGGACTTTAGAAACTTGCATTAAATTACTCACGAAATAACTATGTCCTACAAAGAAGAAAAAGCAGATTTTGATAACCGTAAATACGTCTCACCGTATCAAAATCGGTTAAATGAATACCAGTTACAGGATTTGGAAAAAGAATTGGAGGGATTCACAAATTGGAAAGATGTAAAAAAACCAAAACCGGAAAGGATTAGAGTTTTTGACGAAAAAGCGTGGATGAAAAACCGAGGGGCATTGAGTCATAGCGGTGGAGTGATAGTAAAAAACTTTAAGCCAGCTGTTTACACACCGCAGGGAACTTGTAAGGAACCGGCGGACAGTGAACCAATTTTGTTTGAACAACTTAGCGAAGATTTGAAGCAGTTTGCATTTTGGAAAGGTCGTAAAGAATTCATTGAGAGAAAGAAAATTGAGGGGTTAGAAGAATTGGCGCAGGGAATGGAAATGCCAGCAAAATCTTCCGAATGGGACGCAAAAAAGAAATTTCTAGGGGTCTAATATTCTAAAATGCTCGCCAAAATCCTAAATAAACAACTCACTTTCTCCGGCCCCGTTTCCACCTTTCACTGGCATCAGTTTTTGGAACGAAACGAAGGCAAGTATGTGGAGATTGAACCGGTAAAACGTGCCCGCTCGCTGAAAATGAACGCCTTACTTTGGGTCTGGTATGGAATTATCGGTCAATCACTCGGTTACAGCTCGCAAGAAGTTCACGAAATTATGAAAACCCTGCTACTTCCGACACGAAAAGTCCTCTACAAAGGCAAACAAATTGAACTTCCGCCCTCTACCACTTCACTGAATACTACGGACTTTGGAGAGTTTATGTTAAGGGTTCAAGCCGAGGCGGGGCAACTTGGAATAAGTTTGCCAAGTCCGGAGGATTATAAAAAAACTAGAGATATGGCACCGCTCCGATGAAAAAACCCACACCAAAATATTTCCGCAACAAAGCAGATTCCTTGCTCACCCCGATAATAAAAATCCTTTATCCTAAATGTCTGCTCTGCCCCCGCCCCACTGAAGTTGCTCACCACCACGTTCATAAAAGCAAATCCACGAGGCTACGTTACGAAATTGATAACTTAATAAACCTCTGCCACTCCTGCCACTTCACTTTACACAACAACGAGAGTTACTGGGCTTCAAGAATTATTCAGATTAATGGATTAAAGTGGTTCGCAAAGTTGGAGAAAATGAAAAACGAAATTGTGAAAGCCGATGTTTATTATTTTCAAAGCCACTACGAGCGATTGCAAAAATATTACCAATCTTTACTAACTAACCTAGCCAAATGAACCCCAAAGGATTTTCACTTGTAGAATTGTTAGTAGTTGTTGCACTGTCGGCTTTTCTTTCGTATATGCTAATTATTGAAATTTTTTCAGTTGGTTCTACTCAGTATTTCTTAAACCCCAGTGATTGCACTGTAACTTTATTCGAAGATAACCTTGTAGATGAAGACATTGTTTCTCAAGCAAAAAGTAGTCGCGCAAATTGTTTGGCTAGAAAAGAAATGATTAGAAATTTAGAATTAGAAATTAACGGGGACTAAAACAATGAAAAAACTTTATAAATTTCTAGATGCCGGGCTTAAATCACATTCAGGTGATTGTGCTATGAAAAACTTTATACGTCACGGAGATTTAAACTTTCACGCCATTACAAAAAAGGAATTTGAAAATCTTACCAAAGGGGTTAAGAAAGAACAATCTAAAAAATCTTTTGTCTTGCAAGAAGGAGAAACAACCGGACATAAGCACGTTTTAACCGTTGATGATATTACCGCTATGGAAGCGTTTAAACTTCCTGATGGACGAATACTTCTAAAAATCAAAGATGGCCGCCTTACCCACGAAGACCATAAACCTTTAGAGTTTCCAAAGACCGGTTATTGGATTATGGAAAGGGAAAGAGAGTTAGACCATTTTAGCGAGTCTTTAGAACGTCGCGTAATTGATTAAAAATATATGGACAGAATAGAAAA